>Ga0210398_10000163_pt1 | contig 82982 bp, 55 predicted proteins | sample IncBWC4OmetaG_FD_161047 | JGI IMG/M metagenome (GOLD analysis project Ga0210398, IMG submission 161047) | Forest soil microbial communities from Barre Woods Harvard Forest LTER site, Petersham, Massachusetts, United States - Inc-BW-C-4-O | ecosystem: Environmental > Terrestrial > Soil >... | reverse complement strand
CGCTTCCGAGATACCGGCTCCCCAGCCGCCCGTCGTAAGCTGCGTTTCCGTCAGCGGTGCAAAGGTCTGCTTGAGAACGATCACGTCGCCGGGTGCAATTGGCGCAGCGCATGCCGGGGAGAAAGTGTAGGTAGCTCCGTTGGGGGCAGAGCCTGCCTTCGTGTTCGCGACGATAGTCGAGGAGCAGCCAAGTTCCGCGCCACCGCCGGAGCAATTCTCAGAGTTTGCGCCGCATGACTGGATAACCCTGAGTTGCGCACCCTTCCACCAATTCTCTGGCACCTGATCGTACTGCGAATTATTGATGTTCGAGTTGAACCGCGTCGTGGAGAGCGGAGTGGCCCCCGACTGAACCTGCCATATCTGCTGCAGTAAGGCTCCTTCGCCGCCGACATTGGCCGGCAGGAGGAGGTTTTTGTACATGATTCCAGAGTCGTAGTTGGTCGGCGTTCCCATGTTCGCGCCGGGCTTCTGCGTATATCCGCGAAGGGTGGTCATGGGATCCACATTGACGACGGTCTGTGCGATCGCCGGTGACGGCAAGGCAAGCAACAGCAGAGCTAGCCATCGCAGAACCGGAATGAACAGATGCCGCTTCTCCATGGCGTGTCGGACTATGCGGATGCGATTTCTGAGATGCGGCTGTTCGCAACCGCAACCCAGTTAAGCGCCTTAAATGGGAAAACCAGAGCAGCTTCGAGCGAGGCCCGGTCCACGGGCGCTCCGCCTTCGAGAATATCCTTCAGGAAAAACACGGCGTAGTTGTTGGCGGAGAAGAAGTCGTGCAAGTCGCCTGCTGTGTAGCCAAACGCGGGCGGTCCCGAAGGTCCACATTCAAAGAGTACGACTGGGCGGTCGCGCTTCAAATATTCAGTCGCCCCGCGAAAGAGCGGCAACTCGGCCCCTTCGACGTCTACTTTAAGCACATCGAAGCGGCGGTCCTGTGGGATGATCGTGTCCAGGCGATCGCAGGCGACTTCGATTTTCTTGAAATTGCCATCGGTGTGCTTGGCCAGCCCGCTGAAACCGGTTTTGTCCATATCAATGTAGAAGCTGGCGACTCCGGGCTCGTCGGACAATGCAATATTTCGTATTTCGACATCAGGGAACTTGCGGCGCAGGAAAGTTGCCTTGGAGGGCATCGCCTCCACAGCCAGATGCTTGCCCTGGGGGGCCAGGTTGCAGAAGCGGCTGAGCATGGCGCCGTAGTGGCAGCCCGCGTCGATGCAGTTGGTATCTTTGCGGATGATTTTCTTCCAGAGCGCGTCGATGCGATCACCTTCGAGATAGACTTCGCGCAGTTCCGGATTTCTCCTGCGCCAGAAGTAGCCTGCAGCTTCGCGCAGGCGCATCAGCGGTTGTTCAAAGGGCGTACGGATGAATTCGTATTTCAGATCGCGCAGTTGTGCCATATTCAAGCCGGAATCTCCATTTTGGCCATCGCAATCGCCTCCACTATACACCACGCCTTCGCGGCGACTCAGGCAAACCGACGAATTGCCAAACCCTTTTGGGGGAGCAGGAACAGAGCCTTCGCCGTCTTCTCTGTTCACTTTTTCGGAGCAGGCTCACCCGACTTTCGAGGCGATGACTTCGACCAGGTGGCCCACGTTGCGCAGCGATTCGAGTTCCGCGGTTTTGAACTTGATCTTGAACTGCACTTCAGTGGCAACGATCAGATTGATGTGATTGAAGGAATCCCAGCCCGGCACATCGCTCGCGGTGAGCTCCGGTGTCAATACAAGCGATTCGTCGTCAAAAACGTCCCGGAAAATGTCAGTGAGCTTCGCGTAAATCTGTTCTGTGGTCAAGGGTTCCTTCCACGATTTGAATGAATGTGGGCTTCGCTTCAAAAGTCTTGAGTTCGAGAATCCAACTTGAACTTCCGTCCTCGGCGAGACTCGTCTGCAAAAATCCCAGCCGTCCGTAATGGTCTTTCACCATGCCGTTCTTTGCGGTGGGGAGATAGAACCCGGCGATGCGTCTGGCTCCGAGCAGCTTCGCCTGTTTCACGATCAGCTCCAGGGTCGCTTCCTCCACCTGACGCCCGAGAACGCGGCAGCTCATCAGCCAGGTGTCCAGTTCGAGCACGTCTGTTTCAGAGCCGTGAGCTGGCCGGCCAATAATGATCGCGATGATGCCATTGTCGCCGAAGCGGTCGGTAAGGCGAAGCTGCAAGGTCAGGCACTCCGGCTGACCGATCAACTCCGCTACTTCTGTCTCAGTGTAACGGCGGGTGGTGAGATTGAACTGATTGCTCTTGTTGATGAGCTGGGTGATGCGGCTGAGCCCGACCGAGTCGAAGGGCGACCAGATCAGCTGCATCTCCAACCCGCGCAGAAAGCCCGCCATGTCGGTCGAGGATTCCCTCAGACGATTGCGTTCGGCATTGAGTTGGTACTGCTGGCCCCGCTCCAGATCCTCCTTGGTGACGGACAGGGACTCGAAATAACCGGCGCCGGCGATGGTGGAGGCGTAGAGCGCGGGATCTTCCGGCAACTCGGGTACCGCGACCATCGGCAATTCCTGCCGAATCAGATTGCGCTCGAAGGGGTTGTCGTCGGCAAAGACCAGCGAATCGAGGCCGATATTCAAGGTTTCGGCGATGGTCCTGAGATTAGTGGCCTTGTCCTGCCAATTAGCGATGAAGCAGGCAATGTCCTTGATCCTGAGGAGCATTTCAGGATGCCGCTCAAACGCCGCGCGCGCATTCGCATCGTCGTTTTTCGAGCACACGGCGAGGATGACGCCGCGACCGGCGAGTTCCTTTGCGTAATGCTGAAATGCGGTATGGGCTTCGCCAACGGCGTGTCCCTGGCCGAGCAGAATGCCCTCAAGACCGTCGTCGCCGATGACGCCGCCCCAGAGTGTATTGTCGAGATCGAGCACCAGGCATTTATAGGAGAGTCCTCGCAGGGCGGCCAGCAAGCGACCGACGTGATCGCCGTAAAGAGGCGCCATGCGAGGGCTGACTTCCTGCTTTGACCGGTGCCACAAGGCCGGATCATGCCAGGTCTTCAGACCTTCGTCCTGCGTCAACGTGTCGAGTGAGAGCAGGTGCACGCCGGCCTGTGGCGCCTGCTGGCGCAGCCGGTGGTTCACTTCGGCAACGATCGAGAACGGAGACAAGGGAAGGCGCTGCTCGTTGTTTCCCAGCAGCGGCGCAAAGACCGGCAGAACCGTTTGCTGAATCACAGTCGCGCCTAACTGCTCCTGGGCGAGCTTCCAGCAGGCAGTGAGGTTCGCAAGCGAATGCTCGGCTGAGGCGCCGTTTCCTCCCGCAATATGCTGGGCATCGAGAGCCAGCAGCACGACATCGGGCTGGAAGGTGTAAAGCGCAGAGGAAGGGTCGGCCAGCTCATGATGATACATGCCGTAATCGCCTTCAAAGACATCGAGCCAGAATCCGCGCCGGAGCGCCGCCATCCGGATCGCCGGAACCAGGTGAGTTAGCGTCGATGAACCGAGAAGCGCCAGCTTCATGGGGCGCGTCCGCGTCAGGGCAGCGCGTAAATCATCGCCGCATTGCTGGACGATCTTATCCAGCTTCGCGGTCTGCAGAAAGTCGATCGAGGTGTTCGCCAGAGCCACAAAGCGGGGCGCGACTTCGCGGGCCGGGCGCTTGCGGGCTTCCAGGAGCGCGGCGTTCCAATCAGGTTGTTGTGGCAGCCAAAATAGGCTCATTTTTGGGAGTCGCTAGGTTCTGGAGTGAACAGTGGCGGAACAAAATTCCAATCAAATGGTACCTGAAAGCCCTGCAGGAAGAATCACCACTTTTGTGTGCTTGGCGGCGGCGACCGGGTGTGTTTCTACATTCAACGAGTCGCGACTGCCTTGTTTACCAAATCGGACTTCCATATCTCAAAAGTGGTTTCAGGGTATTCATCCGGAAGCTTCTCGATAATCGGCTCCGGCGTTCCCTTGAGATAATGAGAGAAGAAGGCCACCGCATAACGATTGATGATCTGGTGAGCGAGTTGGGGGGCAATCGTGCCCGCGTATCCCCACGAACGAATCGGCGTATACAGCGGCCGATCCGTGAAGTTCCAGTGGCTGGCGCCCTCAATGAAAAGACGATATCCGCCGTATCGGTGCAAGGTTGCATCCATTCTGGCAGTATCCATCCGGTCCATCTGCCAGCTTCTCTGCTCGAACGGCGTACCCGAAGCAGGAAACGGCGGCGTCCATTTCTCCTCGTAGAGTCCCTCATAGATCAGCATGAACGGCTTTGCAAGACCATTCCGCGCGACACTGCCGAAGATCCATCCATCGAGGGAAAGCGCGGCCTGAATGCGCGGGTCCTGAAAACAGGCTTCCGCCGCTGCCGCTCCTCCAATAGAGTGTCCCAGTACTCCCACACGAGCCATATTCAGACGGCCGAAAAAGGGGCCGGCCGAATCCTGATTCAGCGCCTGCAGCTGGTCAAGGACGAAACTGTCGTCCTTCGCCAGAATTTGCGCATACTTGTCTCCTAAAGCGTCCACCTGATCAACGGTCAAATGATCAAAGTCTTCAAGGCGCGGCGCGAACCGCGCGTCGATCACGCGGCCATCAGGAAAGGCAACCACCCCGGAGTAGTATGTGTGGTCGATGCTGACAACCACAAAGCCGTGGCTCGCCAGCTCCTCCATTAGGAATGTGCTTTGCGTTCTCTGACTCGTCCAGGCTGGATTGAAGATCAGCACTGGATATGGCGCGCCGGCGGGTCGAACCGCCGCGTCGAGGAAGGAATGTGTTCGCAGGAGGGACTGGTAGGACGAGAACCACGAGGTTTCCTCACGGCGGCGATAAGCGGCGAGCCGCTCTCCTGCGGGCTGCGCAGGATACCACGCCTGCACCATCAACTCCCGGTGGCCGGTCGGCGCAAGCCCATACTCATCCTTCCGGCTCGCATCCACCATATATAGGATGCGCGTACCGACAGCGTATTCTCCGGTTGGTCTGGGCAGCTGAAACATGGGCAGCATGAAGGAAAGCACTCCGGTGCCAACCAGCAGCAGTAGGCATCCCGCGCCAATCCAACGAATCGAGCCGACCGCCATCGGCCTTCCGGCCAGGACCCAGACCAGCCCGATGCTCGCGGCGAGATAGGCTGGCACCATTTGCCAGCGGGCGCCTTCGGCATTTAGATGCACGATGAGCGTTGCGAACAGCAGAATGACGAGCATGCGGATTCCTCGCCGGGCTGGACGCGCGCCGAGGAGCATCCAGGCGACGAGAATAAAGATGAACAAGCAGATAAGTAGTTCAAAAAACCGCATACTTGCCTGAGAAAACGCCGTTCTATCCCGCGGTCACTTTGTCTAAATGCCGTCGGATTCCTTGTATTCGATGAGTGCGCGCCGGTTCCCGCGCCTTTGGTCCAGGGCATATCGCAACTGGCCAATGCAGATGGGGATCTGCTGTAGATGGGAATGGACGCCGTAGAGGAGGAGGGTAACAACGTCGTGCGATTTCCAGCGTGACTTCCACGCTGAACGAAGAGACAGCGCTATAAGCAGCGCCGACCAAAGGGCAAGGGGAAGAAGGGTGAATCTGAGAGCGCTTACGATCAGAGCGATTGCCAGTGAAGCCGCCCAGAAGATTCCACGCAGCAGATTGCGCTTGCGGTCGGTCTCCCAGGCAGGATCGTCGCTGTTGCGAAAACGGCGGGATATCTCGGCAAAGGCATGGCCGGCACGAGTCGCGCGTTTCCAGTACTGGCTCAATCGCGTCATCTGCAGATCGTGCCCCGTCATAGGGTGGTCGACATGCAAAATGCGGTAGCCGCGGGCTCGCATGCGGCGACACATCTCAGGTTCCTCGCCGGCAATCAACTCGTTGTCATATCCGTCGACCTGCTCAAGGGCACGGCGGCGCATAAGCACGTCGCCACCGCAGAACTCGGCAATGCCTGGCGCATACACCCAGTCCAGATCGAGGATGCGGTTGTAGATCGAGACCTCGGGATGGATTTCGCGCCGATGGCCCCACACCGCGACGATCGATGCATCCTGCAGCATCGGCTCTGAGGCGGCCTTCACGAAATCGGGGTGCAGCACCGTGTCGCCATCGAGGAATAGGACGAACTCCGACTTCGCGACACGCCAGCCGGCATTCCGGCCGAGAGCGGCGGTCGGGCGCTCCGCATGAACGATGATCACTTCGGCGCCATACGTAGACGCAAGTTCCGGGCTGCCATCCTTCGAGGCCGAATCGACATAGATAATCTGGATGCTTTCACCGTCGAAGCCACGCATCAGGCGAATCGACTCCAAGCATCGAGCCAGTCTCTGGCCCTCGTTCCTCCCGATAACCACAACCGAAATCGCAGGCGTGCTCAATCAGTAGCCTCATTCCGGCTCCAGCATGGAGACTCGTACGCCGCGGATTTCCAACGTGCTTTCATACCTGCGCCTCGAGAATTCCGTCGTCGGCAATTGGCTCGGTGGCGAGTTCCTGAAGTTTGCGGGGCAAAATTCGTGCAGGAACGCCCACGGCAACGGAATTCGCGGGCACATCTCTGAGGACGACGGCATTGGCTCCGATCACGACATCGTCGCCGATGCGAATCGCTCCAAGTATCTTTGCGCCGGCGCCGACATCCACGCGGTTGCCGAAAATCGGTGCGCCGCGAACACCCGCATGCCGCAATCCCACGGTGACTCCGTTGCGAATCACGCAGTCATCGCCGAACACCGCATCTCCGCTGATCACGATGCCGCCGAAATGGTCGATGCGGAAGCGTCTGCCAATGGTCGCTTCGCAAGGCAATTCGATACCCGTGAGGATCTCGGAAAATGGCTTCAGCACTTTATAGAGAAAGGAGAACGGGAGCCGCATCCACCGCCGGCGGATGGTATAACGCCATCGTCCAAAGCGGTAGACCACCATGAGCCAGAGGCCCTGACGGGACCACTGGTAGTCATACGTGCGAAAATCCTCACGTAGATTCTCAAACAAGACTGGCTCCTCACTGCAAGCGAATCAAACGCCTCATGCAGCAGGCGCAAATCCACCGTCAAGCGCCGATTTCCCCGCGCTTCGCCTTCGTCTCAACAATCCCATATTTCTGCAGTTTGTAGAGAAAGGCCTTGTAATCGATATTTAGTTGTGCCGCCGCTTGCCGCCGGTTCCATCGGGTGGCACTCAGCGCGTCGAGAAGCAGCTTCGTCTCCGCCTCACGCGAATTCTGCTCCAGGTGGTCCATGGTCACAACTTTTCCGTTCTTCCCGTTGGCATGGCTTTGCTCTGGAGCCCTTTCGGCTGGCGCAGCGGTAGCTGAGTTAAGGCGCACCAACTCTTGAATCAGTAAGTCCGCGTCCTGGTAGACCAGATAGCGGCGCATCACATTTTCGACTTCGCGTACATTGCCAGGCCAGTTGTATTCGAGCATCGCGGATTGCAGTTCCCTGGTAAGAACCGGAGCGGTCGCACCAGGCGGCAAGTGCCGGTGCAGCAGCGTCTCTGCCAGGGGAATAATCTCCTGCGGACGTTCGCGCAAGGGCGGAATCACAATATTGATGACGTTGAGGCGGTAGTAAAGATCTTCGCGAAATGCTCCCTCTTCGATCCCTTTGCGCAGATCACGGTGCGTGGCCGCCATCACCCGAGCGTCCACCTTCACGATGCGCCGGCTGCCCAGCGGCTGCACTTCGCCATCCTGCAGCACCTGGAGAAGCTTTGCCTGGAGACGGATATCCATGTCGCCGATCTCGTCCAGCAGAATGGTTCCTCCCTGGGCAAGCTCAAATTTGCCCGGCTTGTCGATCGTTGCGCCCGTAAAAGCACCCTTCTCGTACCCGAACAACTCGCTCTCGATCAGTTCGGAAGGCAGCGCCGCGCAATTCAATTTCAAAAAAGGCTTGTTAGCGCGAGAAGAGTAAGCACACAAGCGGCGCGCCATGACCTCCTTCCCCACCCCGGTTTCCCCATGCAACAGCACAGGAACGTCGGCCATGCCCACGCGGGACAGGAACGACTCGGAATAATGCTGCACCACGGCGCCAGATACGTCGGCGGCCAGAACCCGCGTCGGCAGGTCGGGATCCAGATCCCTGTCCTGGTTCAGAGAAAAGCGGGCCGAATCAATTACCTCGCGGATGGCGCGGTAGGAATCCTGGTGTGCAAGCGGCGTTTTCAATATATGAAGGCCGCGGACGGAAGTGCGAAATTCGCGGTGCAGCTCATGCAGCTCGTTCACGGCAAGGATCAAAGGTAGATGTGGTCGCGACGCACATATTTCGAGAATGGTGTCCAGGTCCTGCTGACGACGCATGCCCACATTGGAAATAACTGCCGCTACCGTAAAAGCCGGGTTGCGAAGATGCAGAAGGGCCTCCGGCAAAGTCCTTACCGGGAGCACGCTGTATCCGTGACACTTCAGGTTCTGAATCAGCGGCTCATGAGCTTGCGGACTCTCGCCAATCAACAGAATTAGACCGGACATTAGGCACTCCACGCAGGAATCGAGAGATTAAGAGAGATTAAGAGAGAAAGAGGCAGCACAGCAAAACATCATCGGCTTGCATGGCACGACAACTCTAAGTAAGCGGATCATAGCGCTTAGCCGGTGAGTGAGCAAAACCACTTTCGTGGGAATTACCAATAGCCGAGAATTGACCCCGGTCAGGTACCCATAACCAAGTTACCTTCGGCACCCACAAATCCACTCCCAACGACAACCCTTCTCGTCGGACTTTTCTCCACCGTTCAAACTTTTTCGGAACTCTGGAGACTAATTGGGACTTCCAAACACCCCCAATTCCTGGACAGATCAACAATATGTTGTCAAACGGGCCGAATACCGTTTGGCACCCTGATTGCATTTACCGGGAGTGTGTCGCTGTTTTGGCATGGCCCGTCAGTAACCGGCAGAAGTCCACACACATTAAGGGTAAGACATTGAGCCTTGGTCGAGAGATCTATCCGAACCTGAAATTGCGAATTTACACCACCGGGATTCGCCAGAATCGGCTGGCGAGAATGCTCGGCATCGATGAAGCCCACCTCAGCAGGATCATCAATGGATTCCGTCAACCAAGCGGAGACATTCGAGAACAGATTGCAACGATTTTACATAGCGACCCGGAGTGGCTCTTTTACAGAGTGCAGGTCAACGACGAGAGCTTCTCCAATGAAGCGAAGCCTCAGGAAATTTTGAAGTAGAAGTCGAATCACTGAATTTTTTTTGCTGCCGACCCTATTGCTTAACGATGTCTCGCCCCTGGTACCAGCTATTATCCCGGCCTTCGCGACTGGCATGGGCGAAGCCCCAGCAACTTCAGTGAAATTGTCGAGATGACCATGGAACTTTCACACATAACCCGGACTCAATGGTTCGCGATTCAAACACGCTATCGCTACGAGCAGCGTATCGCGAATGACCTGACCGCTAAAGGATTGGAGAACTATCTGCCGACCTTGAGCGAGGTCCATGAGTGGAAGGATCGGAAAAAGTCCATGAACGTACCGGCCTTCGGCGGATACCTCTTTGCCCGATTTGAACCCACCCTTAGCAACCGCGTACGTGTGCTGGAAACCACCGGCGTTGTCAGGCTACTTGGCAACCTGGGCCAACCGGAAGCGGTGCCCGAGCTTGAAATTGAATCTTTGCGCCAGTCATTGAACAGCGGTGCGCGCTGCACACGCCATCCCTACCTGGCCACAGGCACGCTGCTGCGCATTCAACGCGGGCCTCTCGCCGGCCTCGAAGGGCGGCTGGTACACACGGCAAACGCACTGCGGCTGGTGATCTGCGTTGCATCGGTTGGCCAGGCCATCGCTGTCGAAGTCGCCCGGGACGACGTAAGCCCGATCGAAGCCGCGGATATTTCGTATGGAGACCGGCGCCACAGTCTGGAATCGGGTGCCTGCGAGGTAATCGAAATGCCCGCCCGGGTCCCCTCGCGGGCAGGCAGCGCCCGTATGCAAATCCTGGGGAATGGATCCCCGCACATGTAAGCCGTTTGTTTTGAGAAGGAAAGGTTGGGTCGCCTTTGAGACCTCTCGGCTCCCCCGAGTTTTAAACGATGCACCAATTGAAAGCTTTGAGGATTTCGCAATTATGCCTGGTATAAGTCCAAATTCCGTAGCTGTTCTGGGTGTGCCATTTAACAATGTCACAATGGAAGAGGCCGTGGCGATCATCGAGCAAAAAATCGACGAGGGCGGCTTCCACCAGGTAGCCACGGCCAACGTGGATTTTCTGATGCACGCCATTCACGACCAGGAGTTGCAGAACATTCTCTGCTCCTGTTCGCTGGTGGTCCCGGATGGGATGCCCATCCTGTGGTCCGCCCGCCTGATGGGCTCCAGACTGAAAGAGCGCGTATGCGGTATTGACCTGGTGCCCCGCCTGGCTGAGCTGGCGGCGCGGCGCGGTTATCGCGTCTACCTGCTCGGAGCCGGCGAAAAGAGCTCGCAACGCGCCTCGGAGCTGTTGCAGGAGCGCTATCCGGGACTGCGCATTGTCGGTCGCTACTCTCCGCCCGTTCGTCCGCTCGAAGAGATGAATCACGAAGAGATCCTTCGTCGCATCGAGTTGGCCCGGCCGGACATTCTGCTGGTCGCCTTCGGTAATCCCAAGCAGGAGAAGTGGCTCTCGATGCACCGCGATCGCCTGAGAGTGCCGGTCTCGATCGGCATCGGAGGCTCGCTCGATATGATCGCGGGCAAGCTTACACGCGCCCCGCGCTGGATGCAGAAGAGCGGCATGGAGTGGTTTTTCCGCGCCGCCCAGGAACCCCGGCGGCTATTGGGCAGGTATATCAGCGACGCCTTCACGCTCGGCCGCTACTTGCCGCAGCAGATGGCAGCGACCGCTACACAGCCAAGAAAGAATGGCCCCTCCAAGGTTTTCAGCACCAGGGTTGGGGACACTGAGGTCATTACCATCCAGGGGAATCTCACCGGCCGGCTGCTCGCGGAATTTGAGAGATATACCCGGGTTGCCAGCGAGTCGGGTAAGCACATTGTGCTGAATATGGCCGAAAGCGCCTATTTTGGACCCAATACGCTCGGCTCGCTCGTTCACCTTATGACGTCGATGCAACGACTGAAGCTGCAGCTCTGGCTGGCGGAAATGCGTCCCCACCTAGTTCGTCTGCTGCGCAGCTCGCGGCTGGACAGCTACTTCAAGACGACTTCGAGCGTAAGCGACGCTCTTTACAGAATCGCCAAAACCGATCTGCGCCCTCTGCCGCAGGTGCCGGGTATCCAGACATTTCGCCGGAAGACCGGCGCCCCGGTGCAGATCCGCGTGGAAGTCATGCAGGATGTTTGTCAGAGGATGGCCGCTGGCGGCCAGGGCCAGCAGCTCGATTTTGGGACCGGTTTCAGTCAGGCATCCCGTTACGGATTCAAAGTTTCGGTTGGATAGAGCCGTAGGGCAGGGCGGACCGTAGCCCTACGGTCGCGGTCCCACAATTTACTCCGGTCCGTTTTGCGTACCGGCAGATACTTGCTTGGTCATCTATTGAGAGGCGCGTCTTCCGCATGGCATTTTACTTCTACCTGATTCTCGGCCTGGCGCTCCTGGCCATCACCTTGCCTCTCGTTCTGGAACTGGCTCTGTTGACAGCCGCCGCCTTGCTGCCCGCGCGCCGACAATCGGAGGAGAGCGAGCCAGCGGAAGGATTTCCTCTTGCCATCGTGATACCGGCGCACAATGAGGAGTTTCTGATCTCCCGCTGCGTCAGGAGCGTGCGCGAATCTGCCGCCCAGTGCACTGCGAAATCCGACATCAGCATTTTCGTGGTCGCCCACAACTCCACCGATAGCACCGCCCAGCAGGCGAGCAGGGCCGGAGCCGAGGTCCTGATCTACGACGATCCGGCGGCGAAGGGAAAGGGTTTCGCCCTTCGTCACGGCTTCGAGCGGGCGCTGGCCGGGCAGGCGAAGGCGATTCTGGTCGTCGACGCGGATTCGATCGTGTCGAAGAATCTGGTTCCGGCCGTTCAGCACCTTCTAGCCAATGGCGCCGAAGCGGTGCAATGCCGTTATGAGATGGAGAGCCCCACGGAGAAGATCAACGCCCGGCTCGCGGCTCTTGCGCTGCGTGGATTTAACATCATTCGTCCGCGCGGACGGGAAAGACTGGGTCTCTCCGCAGGTATTTTCGGCAATGGTTTCGCTCTCAGCCGCAACCTCCTGAACCAGGTACCTTACGGCGCGTTTTCGATCGTCGAAGATCTGGAGTATCACATCACCATGGTGCTGGCGGAGAAAAGGGTGCGCTTCCTTGAGACTGCCCTTGTTTCGGCCACACTTCCCGCTTCACGAGAGGGTGAGCAGGTTCAGCGCGCACGCTGGGAGGGCGGCAGATTTCATGCTGCCCGAGTCTGGACGGGTCCCCTACTTGGGCAGCTTCTGCGTGGACGCCTCCGCGTGGCCGAACCGCTCTTCGATGTGGCCGGTCTGCCGATGGCTTACGGGGTCTTTGCCCTGCTGCTCGCCCTTTGCGTGCCAATAGCCGGGATTCGCATCTACGCCATCGCTTCGCTCCTAGTGATTGCGGCCCATGTGCTGGCCGCAGCGGCGAGCGGACCGAACTTTCTGCGGACGCTGGGTGTGCTGGCCACGGCGCCGCTCTATATCTTGTGGAAGCTGCGTCTGCTCCCTGCGGTTCTGCTCGGATCGAGGGGCAAGGCTGAGTGGGTTCGCACCAATCGGGACTCCAACTTTAGGAGTATTTCCTAGATTTCGGGTTCAAGGCATGATGGGGATATTGGTTTGAAACCTGGAGCTCGTGCAGGCGTGGAGATTTATCGAAAGGTCTGGCATGTTATGAGATTCGCAGATTGGTCAACTCGGGTGGCAAGCATCGGTCTGGTCTTGGGCCTGGGAGCGTTCCCGTTGCTGGCGCAACAGGGGCCGTCGGCTGTCCCCCCTCCGGATCAAGTGGCCAAGGTGCCACAGCTCAAGCTGAGTCCCGAAAAGCAACTCCAGAACTTTGAGCCCCCGGCCGACGAAGAATACCAGCTTGGCGCAGGTGACGAGATCAGCCTGGACTTTCCCGGCAGACCCGAACTTTCGAGGAAGTACACGATCGGCCCCGACGGGCGGATTACACTGCCCATTGCCGGACCATTGCTTGTGGCAAATCTGACCCGCCCAGCCGCCGCCAAAGCCATCATCGATGCTCTCTCGGCGGATTACACAAATCTCACCGTTACCGTCAACATCGAGAAGTACGGCTCCAACCGAGTCACTGTTCTGGGCAATGTACAGCATCCGGGAGTGCTCTATTTCGACACGGCGCCGACTCTGCTCGATGCCGTCTCCCGCGGAGGGCTTCAGGCCACCCCCTCAAACAAAGACGGCCTGCCCGATCGCTGCATGATCTATCGCGGCAACGATCAAGTGCTTGAGGTCGATTTGAGGGCGTTGTTGCGCAGCGGCAGCGCCACGGCGGATATACGATTGCGCCGCAACGACATCATTTTTATACCTTCGCAAGCCGATCTGTTCGTCACCGTGCTCGGCGAAGTAAAGTCACCGGGCGCCATTCCGCTCACGCCGGAATCCACATTACCCTCCGTCCTGGCTCAGGCCGGGGGATTGGCAGAGGGCGCCGGAACTTCGCCCAATGTAACGATCATCGAGAAGTCCTCCAATACATCCAGAGTCATCCGCTGGAAGCAGCTGATGACCCCTGGTGGCATATCAGAGGTCAGCCTTAAGCCGGGCGACGTGATCATTATTCCTCAGAGTGGTTTCTATAAGGTGACTTATTTCCTGCGCCAGATCAGCCCCATGACCAGCTTATTGAGCCTGGGCCTTGCGGGGGGCGCTTTTTAGCCACAAGGAAAGTTCTGCATTCCTAGGCTTCGCCGCTGGACGCGGTGCTATTCGTAGATTGGCTCTGTTCCCCCGCAGCACGAGATATTAAGGACCCGGATGGCATGTATATAACCCCACGGCAACTCGAACCACAACAATCCGCACCAGCACCCCAGCAGCCTCGGCCCACGCCTTCAGCCGGCGGGGGGTTCAGGATCAATGTTCTTCGGAGCCTGAAGATACACTCCATCACGGCGAGCCTGATCGCGCTCGTGACCTGCGGCCTGGGACTTGCCGTGGTCCTCCGCCATCGCCCCACCTATTCCGCCGCAAGCATCGTTTACGTATCACCCAATTTTCCCAAGACGCTTACCGACGACCGCGAGCAGCAATATCAGTATGAGACCTACATCCAGGAAGAAATGCACTCTGTCACGCGCTACGACGTGATCGCCGACGCGCTGCGCAAACTGCCCCCTGGTACATGGCGGGCGCCTGGAGAAAGCGAGCAATCCGCCGTGGCGCGCTTGCAGGGGGCTCTGGATATCGCCCGCGTGGGCACGACCTACCAGGTAGAGATTACGTTGCACGGCGCGCGTCCTGGAAAGTTGGCTGAAATTGTAAACGCGGTGACCGACACCTACCTGGAGAAGAATAAGGACGAGGAGTTTTACGGCCGCGATGAGCGCTTGCAGACCCTGCGCGAAGAACGGGCGCGCCTGCAATCGGAATTGGATGCTCGGCTCCAGGAACAGTCAGACATAGCGAAATCCATGGGCGTGGCCGTCGTCACCACGAACCCCTACGATGGGCAACTCGAGAAGATGCGCAGCGACCTGAGCACCGCCCATGACCAGCGGATTCAAGCCGAAGCCCAGCTCTCGGCACTCGAATCCGGTAATCCTACGGCGCCCAACTCGGCTCTGAATGCGGCTGCCGATGAAATCATCGCGAGCGATCCGCAGCTCACGGCGCTCAAATCTTCGCTGGGCCAGAAGCGCAGTGAATTGCTGGGAACGCTGGCCGGCCTTACGCCTAACAACCCGTTGCGGAAGCAAGTGGAAGATCAGCTCGCTCAGACCGAGAACGCCCTCCAGACGATGCAGGCGAATCTCCGCACCAAGGCCGCAGCACGGCTGGAAGAGAAGCTGCACGGCGAAGTGAACCGGGCCGCCACGGTCGAATCGAGACTGTTGCGTGACCTGCAGCAGCAGACGAGCATCGCCACTACCGCCGCGCCGAAATTCCAGCGAGCCGACGAAATCAAGGCCGATGTTGAGCGGCTGCAGACACGCTACAACGCCGTCGACGAGCGCATCGGCAACCTGGAACTGGAAAGCAGCTCGCCGGGATCGGTGCATCTGTTCCAGCCGGCAAGACCTCCTCTCGGCCCCGAGCCGAGCAAGGCGCACAGAATGCTGCTCATGCTGTTCCCCGTATCGATACTCCTGGGAATCGCGGCAGCCGTGCTCTTCGATCTCTTGGATCCGCATCTCTACACAGGCGGCGATGTTGAGTCGGTGATGGGCTTCTCGCCCGTCGGCGTGCTTCTCGACGACCGGGAAGTAACTCAGCTGGTCTATGACGAGTGCGCGTTGCGGCTGGCCGCGGGCATCGATCACGCTGCCCACGCTGCCGGGGTGCGCACTTTTGTTGTGACTGGCGTCACTTCCGGCGCCGGCACCACCACCATCGTCGGGCACCTGGGCAGCACTCTTGCCAAGCTGGGCCGGAAGACTCTGACCATCGACGCATCCGGGAATACGAATCCTGTTGCTTATGCCACGGTTAACTTGTCAGAAGCGGGACGCCGGCCCGATTTTCCCGCTGACGATGCTGCGCATGCCGGACCAGGCACCGAACTCCAGTCCACCGTCATGACTCAGGCATTGAATTCAAAAGTCACACCGCTGGCAACCAGCTTCATGGCGAAGGCCTTTCAGGAGCTGACCAACGAGTATGACATTGTGCTGATCGACGCCGCCCCGCTGCTGACCTCCGCCGAAACCGAATATCTGGCGCGGTTTGCCGACGTCACCGTCCTGGTCGGCGAATCCGCCAAGACAAAGAAGTCTGAACTGAAGCGCACGGCGCGCCTGCTCGAACGGCTCAATGTCGGCGGCGTTGCGGTCGTCATCAACAAGGTAGGGCTGCTGCGCGCCGAAAAGACGTTGAAGCAGGATCTGACCGACTTTGAAGCGCGCGTCAACAAGATGAACCTGCGTTGGCAGCCTCGGTATCCACGTTCCGAAGCGTCTCCTTTTACTCCTTTCGTCAACGTGCAAGACATCTCAGACGCGGATGAGGCAATTCCCGCGGCAAGAGAAATATAAAATCCAGCACCTCGTCTCCCCCATGCATGCCAAAGAAGACCGACAACCCGGATGATTCCATTCGTCGAGCTTCCTCTTCCGCGTCGAGGATAGAGGAGGCACGGGCGGAGTCTTTGCGCCCGAGTGACAGGCTGGAGGAGGATCTGGCTGCAGCCGTAGCTCGGCTGTGGAAGGAAGTCCTGGGTCTTCCCCGCGTCGGCCTGGATGACAACTTTTTCGATAGCGGCGGCACCTCCCTTCTGGCCACCGTGCTGATCTCCAAGATCAACCGAACCGTTTTTCGTCAGACCGATCAGGCTCAGCTGCCCATTGCGGCCATCTTCGAGTACCCTACGCTGCGCACCATGACCAGTCTTGTTCAGCGCGAAGGGCAGGCAGCCTCCCATATTGCCTCGAGCGGCACCGCTGCGGTCTTCGCCGCCCCCGCCAATCCGTCCCAGCCACTGCCCACGTCCGCAATCGCCATCATCGGCATGACCGGGCGCTTTCCGGGCGCCAACAGCGTCGAGGAGTTCTGGAACAATCTCGTATCCGGCGTCGAATCAATCACCTTCTTCGATCGCGAACAACTGGACAGCTACGAACGCGAGACCGCCAGCCGCGCTGAGAACTACGTCGCCGCACGGCCCATCCTGAAAGACACCGACAAGTTCGATGCCGCCTTCTTTGGCGTTTACCCCAAAGAAGCCGCGCACATGGATCCGCAACATCGCGTTTTCCTGGAATGCGCATGGGAAGTTCTGGAGCGCGCCGGGTACGATCCCGCTCACACCACGCAATCGGTGGGTGTCTTCGCCGGCTGCAGTATGAACACCTACTTCATGCGGAATCTCGCTACCGGCCGCGAATTCCTCGAGGACTTCACCGGCAGCTACCAGGTTGGCAACTACGTCACCATGCTGGGCAACGATAAGGACTTCCTGCCCACCCGCGTCTCCTACAAGCTCAACCTGCGCGGACCCAGCATGACCGTGCAGTCGGCCTGCTCGACAGCGCTGGTCGCGGTAGCCCAGGCCTGCCAGAGCCTGCTCACCGCAGGTTGCGACATGGCGCTCGCTGGTGCCGTCTCGATCACTTTCCCCGAACATCGCGGCTACATCCCGCAGGAAGGCGGGCTGGCCTCGCTCGACGGCCACTGCCGCCCCTTCGACCATCGCGCCAGCGGCACCGTTTTCGGTTCCGGTTCAGCGATCGTCCTGCTCAAACGCCTCGAAGACGCCGTTGCCGATGGCGATCAGGTGCTCGCCATCATTCGCGGATTCGCCATCAACAACGACGGCTCCGTAAAGGTTGGATACACCGCGCCCAGTGTCGATGGCCAGGCACAGGTCATCCAGCGCGCACAGAAAATGGCCGGCGTCCCCGCCGAGTCCATCACTTATCTTGAAGCCCACGGCACCGGCACTCCGCTCGGCGATCCCATCGAAATCGCAGGCCTGAACAAGGCCTTCCGCGCGTCCACCTCCGAAACAAACTTCTGCTCGCTCGGCACGGCCAAGGCGAATGTTGGCCATCTCGACGTAGCTGCGGGGGGCGTCGGCCTCATCAAGACGGTTCTGCAGATCGAAAACCGCTCAATTCCCGGCCTCCTTCACTTCGAGCAGCCCAACCCGCACCTCGAGCTGGCGAACAGCCCGTTCTACTTCAACCGCGAGCTCCAGCCTTGGCAGACCAACGGAGTTCCGTTGCGCGCCGGTGTAAGCGCCTTCGGAGTCGGGGGCACCAATGCGCACGTCGTCATTGAAGCACCGCCCCAGCTTAGGCCTTCCGATAGCGGACGCAAGCATCACTTGCTGGTCTGGTCGGCGAAGAGCCCGACAGCCCTGGGCAATCTCACACAATCGCTTGCGCAGCACTTCTCGCGGAGCCCGGACCTTAACTTTGCAGACTCCGCGTACACGCTGCAAATCGGCCGCAGCCGTCACCATTTCCGTCGCGCTCTGGTCGCCTCCTCTGCGCTCGAAGCAGCCGAGGCGCTCAGCTCCGGCGATTCCCCTGCCATCCTGCGGCAGGACAGCCCCTTCGAGAATCCCGGCGTCGTCTTCTGCTTCCCCGGCCAGGGTGTTCAGTCGCTCGGCATGGGCCGCAAGCTCTATGAATCCGAACCGGTCTTCCGCGATGCTCTCAACCGCTGCAGCGAAATTCTTGCTCCCGCCCTCGGCGCAAGCCTGCTCGACATCATCTATCCGGCTGACTCTTCACCGGAAACGCAAACCCGGCTCAACCAGACGCTCTACGCGCAGCCGGCGATTTTCGCCTTCGAATACGCGCTCGCCCAGCTCTGGCTCTCCTGGGGCATCAAGCCCGTCGCCATGGTGGGACATAGTGTCGGGGAATACGTAGCCGCGTGCCTCGCTGGAGTCTTCTCGCTCGACGACGCCCTGCGCCTCATCGCCGCGCGCTGCCGCCTGATGCAGGATCTGCCGCGCGGCTCCATGCTGGCCGTGCGCAAGGACGAGGCTACCGTCCTGGCTCTGATGCCCCAGGGTACTGGCAACTCTGAATTAGATCTCGACCTCGCTGCGGTCAACAGTCCGCAATTGTGCGTGGTTTCCGGAGGCGATGCCGCTATCGACGCTTTCATGCAGCGGCTTGACGCCGAGAAGATCGCCCATCGCAAGCTCGCCACTTCACACGCCTTCCACAGCAGCATGGTCGAACCCGCGCTGGCTCCGTTCGCCGAAGTCATTCGCAGCATAAACTTCGCTGCCCCGTCGACTCCTTATGTTTCGACCCTCACCGGCAAATGGATCACCGCCTCTGAAGTCGCCGACCCCGAGTACTGGACCCGGCAGCTTCGCCACAGCGTTCGCTTCGCCGACGCAGTCCGCGAAATTATCCACACCCCCGAGCGCATCATGCTCGAAATTGGACCCTCCGAGACGCTTGTCCCGCTCATCCGCCAGATCGCCAAAGCCAGCTCCTGGACGCCGGCAACGCTATCGTCGCTGGGTTCCGCGCGCGCTGCCGAACCCGAGGACGGCGCGCTTCTCTCCGCGCTCGGCCTTCTCTGGACCCTGGGAGCCAATCCTGACTGGACAGCATTCCACGCAGGCTACAGCCGCAAACGTGCCCTTCTGCCAACATATCCATTCGAGCGCCACAGGCATTGGGTCGACGCGCCTGCTGCGTCGATGCCGGCGCAGCCCGACCCGCCAGTTATCGCTGTGTCCCCGGCAAACACGCCCAACACCAACCAGGCATCTGTGCTGCCTGCTGAGGTTTCAATCATGGCTACGCCTTCTGTCGCACACAACGACACTATGCTTTCGGAACTCAAAGCACTTATCACCGATCTTTCCGGGACGGATCTCGCCGACGCCGAGGCGGATGCCTCTTTCCTCGAGCTCGGCTTCGACTCACTTTTCCTCACCCAGCTGACTCAGGGCATTCAGAGCAAATTCCGCGTCAAGCTCACCTTCCGGCAAATCATGGAAAGCTATCCCACGCTGGGCACACTGGCCGCGCATCTCGATGCCACGGTCGCCCCCGAACTACGCAGCGCTGCCCCGGTTGCATCCACACCAGCACCTGCAGTCCCCGCAGCCACTCAAGTCATTGCCACAGCACCCGCTCCAGCCACGGCGCCTTCAATTTCGGCAACCACAACGGCACCGGGCTCCTACGAAGCTCTCTTCGCCAGCCAGATGCAGGCACTCACCGCGCTGTTCAACCAGCAGATGGAATTTCTGCGCGGTCAACCGGCAGCTCCTGTCGCTTCTGTATCATCGACAGTTACAATTCCACCGTCTCCATCACAATCGGTAACAATCGCAGATACAATTGCTACTGCAGCTTCTCAAGCCCTGCCACCTGCACCCGTCGCCGAGACAAAGACGTCCAAGCCTGCCTTTACGCCCTTCAAACCCGTGCAGCGTGGTGAGGCCGCCGGCCTGAATCCCGTGCAGGAGACCTACCTCAAGAATCTGGTCCAGAGCTACGCCTCGCGCACTCAGGGCTCGAAGAAATTTACCCAGGACCACCGCGGCGTCTTCGCCGATGGCCGTGTCGTTTCCGGCTTCAACGCGCAAACCAAGGAGCTCGTCTATCCGCTGGTCGTCGATCGCGCCGCCGGAGCTTATCTCTGGGACAACGACGGCAATCGCTACGTCGATATCCTCAACGGCTACGGTGCTATCCTCTACGGTCACTCGCCCGACTTTGTGGTCGACGCCGTGCGCAAGCAGCTTGACCTGGGATTCGCCATCGGCCCCCAAACTGAGCTTTCCGGCGTCTGCGCCGAGCTCATCAGCGAGCTCACCGGCATGCAGCGCGTCACCTTCTGCAACACCGGGTCCGAAGCTGTGATGGGAGCCATGCGCCTGGCGCGCACCGTCACCGGCCGCAATCTTGTTGTGCTCTTCACCGGCGATTATCACGGCAGCTTCGACGAAGTGCTGGTCAAGTCTGTCGGCAACCGCCGCTCCATGCCGGTTGCGCCCGGCATTCCCCGCGAAAGCGTAGCCAACATCCTTGTGCTCGACTATGGCTCGCCGGAAAGCCTCGAAGTCATTCGCCAGCGCGCCGACGAAATCGCCGCCGTGCTGGTCGAGCCTGTTCAAAGCCGCCATCCCGAGCTTCGTCCAGTCGAATTTCTGCGTGAGGTTCGCCGCATCACGCAACTGAGCGGCTCCTGCCTCATCTTCGACGAAGTAGTCACCGGCTTCCGCACCCACTCCGGCGGCATGCAAGCCCTTTACGATATTCGTGCCGACCTCGCGACCTACGGAAAAGTCGTTGCGGGCGGACTCCCGGTCGGTGTCCTCGCCGGCAGCCCCACCTACATGGACGCCCTCGACGGCGGAGCGTGGCAGTATGGCGACGACTCCTTCCCGCAGGTCGGCGTCACGTTCTACGCCGGGACCTTCATGCGCCATCCGCTCGCTCTGGCAGCGGTCCGCGCCAGCCTTGAGCACATCAAGAGCTCCGGCCCTTCGCTGCAAACGGATCTCACCGCGAAGACTACGTCGCTGGTTACGGATCTGAACGCCTTGTTCCGAGACTTCTCCTACCATTCGGTCATCGAAACCTTCTCGTCGTGGTTCTACATGAGCGCCGCAGCCGAACCGAAGCTGGCGCGCCTGCTTTATTACCACCTCCGCGAGCAGGGCATCCACATTCAGGAGGGATTTCCCTGCTTCCTCACCACGGCGCACACCGATGCGGACCTCGACTTCGTGCGCGAAGCCTTCCGCACCAGCCTTCGCCAGATGCAGGCCGGCCAGGCGATCGGCCATGCAGAAGCAGCCGTACAGCCCGCGCCCACAACGCCGGTTTCCGCTCCTGAACCCGTCGAGGCCATTGCCCCGGCCGACCGCGACATCGCCATCACCGAGCCGCAGCGCGAAATCCTCTTCGGAACGCAGCTCGGCGACGAGGCCAACTGCGCTTTCAACGAATCGACCTCTCTCCGCCTGAACGGCCCGCTCGACGAAGCCACGCTCATCCGCAGCCTGGAACAACTCGTCGCGCGCCATGAGGCCCTTCGCTCCACCATCCTCGAAAACGGAGATACCGTACACATCGCGGCTCACGTCCCATTGCCGCTGGAGAACGACGACCTCAGCACGCTCTCGACAGAAGGCCGCGACGAACAGCTCAGGACTCTGATCGCGCAGCAGGCATCCACGCCCTTCGATCTTCACCGCGGCCCGCTTTTCCGCATGCGTCTCGTCCGCCTCGCGCCAAGCGAACACGTGCTTGTCTTCAGCGCACACCACATCATCTTCGACGGATGGTCCACGAACGTCCTCTACTCGGAACTCGGTGAACTCTACAGCGCTGCCGTCTCCGGAAAAGCCGCATCGCTGCCCGCGCCTCTCAACTTCAGCCAATACGCGATCGAACAGAACGCGCGTCACGAGTCGCAGGAAAACTCCGAGGTCGAAGCCTACTGGCTCAACGAATTCAAGACCATGCCCTCGGCGCTGCAACTGCCCACGGACAGGCCGCGGCCAGCCATGCGCAGCAATGAAGGCGCAACCAAACGGTTCATCTTTCCGCCTGAATTCCTAAAGGCCGTCAAGAAGGCCGGCGCAAAGCAGGGCAGCACGCTGTTCGCCACTCTACTGGCAGGCTTTTCGCAGCTCATCCACCGCCTCTCGCAGCAGGATGACGTGGTCATCGGCATCCCCATGGCCGGCCAGTCCATTCTAGAAAATGGCACGACGCTGGTCGGGCACTGCGTCAACTTCCTGCCCATCCGCAGCAGCTTCCAGGCCGATCAGCCGCTCTCGGAATTCTTCAAGCAGGCCCGCAAAAAGCTGCTCGACGCGCAGGATCATCAGGACTACACCTACGGGACGCTTCTGCGCAGGCTCAAGATTCAGCGCGAGTCTTCGCGGCTGCCGCTTGTCGAAGTGCAGTTCAATGTCGAGCAGGTCGGCGCCGGCCTGAAGTTCGACGGCCTCTCCGTCGACCTCAGCGCAAACGCGAAGACCCATGTCAACATGGACCTCTTCTTCAACTTCATCGATCGTGGCAGCGAGCTTTGGCTCGACTGCGATTACAACACCGGCCTCTTCGACGAATCGACCATCGAGCGCTGGTGCGGCCACATCGAGGCCATCCTTCAGGCCTTCGTGGACGACGCCGAGCAGACCGCCGGACAGGTCTCACTGCTCACTGCAGCGCAGAAGCAGCAACTGCTTATCGACTGGAACCAGACGGCGACCGTCTATCCCCGCGAAAGTTCGATTCACCGCGTCTTTGAGGAGCAGGCCGAACGCACTCCTGAAGCCGTCTCCGTCACCGCCGGCGACCGGTCTCTCACCTATGCCGAGTTGAACGAGAAAGCCAACCAGCTGGCGTATTTCCTTGAAAGCTCTGGCGTAAAGCCCGGAGCCCGCGTGGCCCTCTGTCTCGACCGCTCGCTCGAAGTTGTTGTGGGTCTGCTGGCAATCCTTAAAGCAGGCGCCGCCTATGTGCCCGTCGACCCCACTTATCCGGCCTCGCGACTCAGCTTCCTCATCCACGATTCGCAAGCGCAGGCGCTGCTCACCCAGCGTTCCATCGCCGCAACTTTGCCCCAGCTCGCCACAAACGTCATCTGTCTCGACGCCGACTGGCCAGCCATCGCGATCGAGTCGAGCAGAAATCTCGCCCCCGCGCCCGGCCCCGACGATCTGGCCTACGTGATGTACACCTCCGGCTCTACGGGCAATCCCAAAGGTGTGCTCGTGCCGCACCGTGCCGTTCTGCGTCTGGTCAAGAACAATTCCTTCGCCAGCTTCTCCGCCGGCGAAGTTTTCCTGCAGCTTGCTCCTCTGTCATTCGACGCTGCTACCTTCGAGATCTGGGGTGCCCTGCTCAACGGAGGCCGTCTGGTTCTCGCCCCTGCCGGCCGCGTAACCCCGGAGGATATCGGCGCGCTCATCCAGCAATACAACGTCACCACGCTCTGGCTCACCGCCGCGCTCTTCCATCTCATCGCGACGACTCATATCGAGACGCTCCGCCCGCTGCACCAGTTGCTAGCCGGCGGAGATGTGCTCTCCGTCACTCATGTCCGGCGCGTTGTCGAAGAGCTGCCCCACCTTCGCCTAATCAACGGCTACGGACCTACCGAGAACACGACCTTCACTTGCTGCCACACCATCTCGCTCGACAGCTTGGCGTCTGGAATGGTGCCCATCGGCCGTCCCATCGCCAACACTCGCATCTACATCGTCGACGCCGCCATGCAGCCTGTGCCCATCGGCGTCACCGGAGAGCTCTTCGCGGCCGGCGATGGAATAGCGCTCGGCTATCTGAACGCGCCCGAGCTCACCGCCGAGAAATTCATTCACCACACGTTCGCGCCAGGACTCACTGAGCGCCTCTATCGCACCGGCGACCTGGCCCGCTATCGAGCCGACGGCACCGTAGAATTCCTCGGTCGCGCCGACACACAGGTCAAGGTCCGCGGCTATCGCATCGAGCTTGCCGAAATCGAATACGCGCTCGAGCGTTCGCCGCTGGTCCGCTCCGCCGTCGCCTGCGTGCGCACTGATTGGGTCACCGCGCACGACGCCCCCGGAGACAAACGACTCGCCGCGTATATCATCCCAGCCCAGCCTGGCGATACAACGAGCCTGGCCGCCGAACTTCGTGCCTGGCTCAGAACCCAGCTGCCCGATTACATGCAGCCCGCGGCGATCATGGCTGTGGAGAGCTTTCCCCGCACGGTTAACGGTAAAATCGACCGCCGTGCGCTTCCCGCGCCCCAACCCGAGCAGCTCATGCGTGAGCGCTCGATCGTCTATCCGCGCAATCCGCTGGAAGAAACACTTGCCCTCATCTGGTCGAATGCTCTAAGCCTTAAGGAGGTTAGCGTCGAAGATAGTATCTTTGAGTTAGGCGGCGATTCGCTGATGATTTTCCGTATCAACACGCTCGCCAATCAGGCGGGAATAAAAATTACGGCTCGGCATATCTTTCAGTACAAGACCATCTCGGCGATCTGCGCACAGGTTCAGGAGAATCCTGGCGAACACTCCGCCGAATCAACCAGTGGAACGATCCAGCCAGTACCCCGCTCGCTGCATCGCAGACCACGCACTGTGTTGCAGTAACTTGCAGTAACACTGATCGATTGCCGGTTCCTTGCGGTAACATCGGCTCATACTCGCCGTGGCTCTGCTCGCATGATACGACCTTACTCTGGTGATATCGTACAAAGCGTGAACATGGAAGACCCGCACACCGCCGATGAGCAGGTGTCCGATAAGTTGCGTCTCGATGGGGTCTATGTTTTCCCCGCCGGCCTGGAGCAAAGCCGTTACTGGCTTCTCGATCAGCTCGCGGACGCGTCAACGGCCTCGAACATGGCGGTCGCCTTTCGCCTCGACGGTCCCATTGACGATGCTTTGGCACAGCACTGTGTTCGGGAGCTCGTGCTGCGTCACGAGGCGCTGCGCACCACCTTTCGCATGATTGACGAGGCCCTCTCCCAGGTCATATCTGAGGAGCCGGTCTACAGCTTCACCGTTTCCGATCTTCGCGGATTGCCCGAGAACTCGCGGCTCGAAAAAGCAGAGGAACTCATCCACGAGCACAGCCGGATTCACATCAATCTTGCGGCCGGACCAGCGTTCTTCGTTCACCTTATTCACGTTACTGACAGCGATCACTTCCTTGCCTTCACGGTGCATCACATTGCCTGCGACGGATGGTCGAACGGCATTCTCGTGCGCGACTTCGCGGCTTTCTATGAGGCTGCCGCGCAGAAGCGAGAACCCACTCTGCCCGAACTGCCTTTTCAATTCGCTGACTTCACTGTCTGGCAGCAGTCCTGGCTGGAGAGTGAAGCTGCCCAGGCGGCGCTCGCCTACTGGAAGGAACACATTCAGCGCGATCTGCCGGCCATCGACCTGCCGACTGATTTCCCCCGCTCCGCACAAAAGAGTTTTCCTGGCGACATCGAGGGGCACCTCCTGTCGCCGGCCCTCACCGCGCGCCTCAAGGCATACTGCCGTCAGCATGACGCCACCATGCACCAACTCCTGCTGGCGGCCTTTGAGGCACTCATTTCCCGTTATGCCGGCCAGACAGAATTCCTGCTGGGATCGACGATCGCCAACCGCACGCAACCGGGCATGGAAAATGTGATCGGCCGTTTTGCGCACCCCCAGGTCATCCTTGCCGACGTCCGCGGCAATCCCAGCTACCGGCAGTTGCTCGGCCGGGTCGTCGACTGGAGCGCAAAATCCTACGCGCACCAGGATCTTCCCTTCTCGCGCCTCACCGAGGAGTTTCAACTCGACCAGGCGGGCGCAACCTCGCAGTTTCTGCAAGTCTACTTCGTCTACCAGAAGGCCTTCATGCAGCCGCAGACCGCCGGGAGCCTGCGCATCCAGCCGCGGCCTTCGGTGAGCGGCGGCGTGAACTTCGACATGCTGGTCAGCATCGTCGAGCGCGCCGAGGGTCCGCGCTTGCAGATCGAGTACAACACCGTCCTCTTCCGGCGCGAGCGCATCCGTCGCCTGCTCGATCAGTACACCCGCATTCTTGAGGCGGTTATGGACGACGACACCCTCGCCGTTTCCGAGCTTCCTCTGCTCTCTCCGGAGGAGCAATCGACCCTGAACCTCGCGGGCGCCGGTCCGGCTTTGAGCCCCACTCCAAATCCCGTCTTCAGCGAGAAATTTGAAGCTCAGCCTGTACTCGCCTCGCTCTCGCAGTGCTTCGACCTGCAGGCTGAAGCACGCGGAGACTCCGCAGCGCTTATCGTCGGAGAATCACGCATCAGCTGGAGCGATCTACAGAGGCGAAGCCTTCGCTTCGCGCGTGCTCTGGAGACTCTGGGCCTCGGCCCCGATAAAACCGTCGCTGTGCGTATCGAGCCTACTGTAGACTCAGCCGCTGCCGCCATCGCCGCTTTGCGCCTGGGCGCGGTCGTCCTGCCCGTGCCCGCCAGCGTCAGTTCCGCGGAGTGGCAGACGATCCGGGCAGAATTCCAGCCGTCGTTATCCCTGGCCGCACGGAGTTTCGCTGAGAAGTTCTCTTCTGTAACCGCTTTTGAGCAGTTGGATGCCGAATCCTCAGCGCCTGCCAATGTACTGCATCCCACTGCGGTAGACGTATCCTGGCTAGGCGCAAAAATAAGTGCAGATGGCAGTTACGAAAGCATTCCTGTATCCCATGCCGCCACCATAAGAAGCATGCAGAGCGCGGCCCAGGCTCTGGACCTCGGTGCGGGCGATGCCGTGCTCGTCTTTCCGGCAACCGCTTTGTCACCACTCGCGATGACCGACGCCTGGACCGATCTCCTGCTTCCATTGCTTTCCGGCACAACCATCGTCTATCCCGGAGAAACCACTCCCGGGGAGGTGCAGGCGCTACTCGATCGCGAACAGATTTCGTTTGCTCTCGGCACCCCGGCCGAATGGTCTCACCTCCTTGGAAGTGGTTGGCTCGGCGATCGCAGAATAAACCTGATCTGCCGTGGATCGCGAGTGTCCTCTGTCATTGCCGATCAGCTCGCCAAATCTCCCTGCCGCGTATGGTCGATGCTTTCATCGGCGGCTACGGCGGGCCCGTTCGCGGTCGCGCGCCTCGATACCTCACCCCAGCCTTCACAGCACGTGCAGTGGCCGCTCGCTCCACTTCCGGGCGACAGCTTGCGCATTCTTGACGCGTGGGGCAGCCCCGTCCCCTTTGCCGTTCCGGGCGAGCTCATCGTTCAGCGAGATTCCGCTGAGTTCCGTCCCGGCTATGTCGCTCGTTACTCGCCTGACCGGGGATTTGAAATCATCGAGCAGGCCGGGCGCTCCGCCCGCCTCCACGGCTACCGCCTGCGCCTCGGCGACCTCGAAGACCTGCTCATGCAGGAGCCTTCCGTGGCTCTTGCGGAGGCCGCCATTCAGCACGACGCGAGCGCCAAGCCGGTGCTCGTAGCCTACATCGCAGGCAAGAATGGAGGTCATCCGTCAATCTCCACCGTCAGCGCCTGGCTCAAGTCAGCTGGACCTCAGCACTTGGCCTTGGCTGAGGTAATTGCGGTCGCTTCCATCCCTCGCCGCCTCGACGGTTCAGCTGACCTCGCAGCGCTTCCGTCTCCAGGATTATCTTCGTCTGCCATGGTCAGGGAAGCCGGCTTCGTTCCTCCTCGCGACGAACTTGAAACCAGGCTGGTTTCGATCTGGGAATCCATTCTGGGCGTGCACGGCATCGGCATCCGCACCAACTTCTTCACGCTGGGCGGCTACTCCCTGATGATTGTCAGGCTCTTCGCAAACATCAATCGCGCGCTGTCGGTGTCTCTGCCGATTACCACCATCTTCAACGCGCCTACCATCGAGCAGCTCGCGGACATCATCCGCGGCCGCACCCTTTACTCTCCGCTGGTGCCCGTACAGCCCCGGGGCTCCAGGCCGCCGTTTTTCCTTATCCATTCCTACCTCCTGTACGGAGGCCTGCCGGGAGCTTTGGGCGAGGATCGCCCCTTCTACGGCCTGCGTGAGCTGAACCAATCGATGTCCATCGGGGATCGCATTGCCTCTTACGCAAAGGAGATACGCTCGGTCCAGCCCACAGGCCCTTACTACATCGGCGGATGGTGCGCCGCCGGCCCGCTTGCCGTCGAAACGGCAAGGCATCTGATTGAGGACGGGGAAGAGGTCGCCATGGTCGTTCTCTTTGACTCCTGGCGTCCCGGGTACGCCGCCGAACTGGCGGCTCAGCACAAGCGCATGCCGGAGATGGCCTTGCGCGCAAGACTTCGCAGGAAATACCTGTACCATCGCTCCAAAATGCAGCCCCTGTCAGATTGGAACAGAGTCAAATACGCTTGGCACGCCGTCGCGCAAAAGTTATCCTCGACGCGCGCCAGACTTTACCTCAGGCACTGGGGCTTCGCTCAACGGCTCTTCAGCCAGTTCGGGCTGCCCTTGCCGAATTTCATGCATAACGTCAGCCTGCAGACCATGGAGGCCATTCGAACCTATCACGGACAGCCCTACCCCGGCCGCATCACCCTGATTCGCGCGACCGACTCCGTTTACATCCCCGGAGCCGAGCCCGGCTGTGGCTGGGGCGCACTGGCCAGCAAGGGCATCGACGTGGAATGGGCCCCTGGCACCCACGAGTCTATGTTCGTCGAACCGAATCTCCGGGTTGTCGGCGACATCCTGCGCAAGAGCCTCGCGAAGGCCGAGGGTGCGAGCTCCTGATTGGAAGGCCATGAGCGATCTCTGCATCACGGAGCACAATGCAGGTATTAACTCCCGCCTCGCATCGGTAGCTGGCCTCGCCGAGGGCCATGTTCACATCTGGAGACTCGAGCCTGAGCCGGAGGTGGAACTCTCGCGCTATTTCCGCCTCCTCGACAGCGACGAACAAGACCGTGCCCGGCGATTCCGTTTTCCCAACCTCACCCGAAACTTCATCGTCGATCATGGCAGGCTCCGGTTGCTTCTTGGCGCCTACACCCAATCCAGGCCCGAAGACCTGGTGTTCGCTAGGAATGAGTTCGGCAAGCCCAAGCTCGCGAATCCGGCCCTCACCAATCACAGGTTGCACTTCAATCTCTCTCATACCAAGGGACTCACCCTGCTTGCCGTGTGCCTCGGCTCCGAAGTCGGCATCGATGTTGAGGCCGTGCGGCCGATGGATGACTGGCAAGGCATTGCGCTCTCTCATTTTTCGCCGCGGGAGAACGCTGCCCTGCAAAGCACGATCGAATCCGACCGGCAGAATGGTTTTTTTCGATGCTGGACCCGGAAGGAGGCCTTCCTCAAGGCCAACGGACTCGGCCTGTCCAAACCCCTCGACCTGTTCGCCGTCAGCCTGGCCGCTGATGAGTTCCCTGAGCTTCTTTCGTGTGAGTGGGATTCGCAGGCGACGTCGCGATGGTCACTGGTTTCGCTCGCCCTTGGACCGGAATTCGCTGCGGCGCTCGCCATTCAGCGTCGCGAATGGACGCTTCGCTTTTTTAATTGGGCTGGAAATTTGTGAAGGCGGCTCCGGAAGCGGGATCGCAATCCGCCTGTGACATTCGCTGACCAATAACGATCTGTTGCTGTTACATTTTTTTTAGATTAAGCATCTCCTACAGTTACATATCGTTGAACCCTGAACCGGAGAGAGTTTTTTGTGAACAAGACGACCTCATCCCTGCGCTTCCAGCCCTTGCGATCCCTGATCGAAAGCCGCCGCTGGCTCGTGATTCTCGCCGTTGCCGGTACGCTGTTGCGCTTTGCCCTGATCGTGCAGACCCTTCACAACGGGCGCTTTTACGATGAGATAGATTACGACCACATCGGCGTCTCCGTCTTGCAAGGGCACGGCTTCATGGATCACACCATCGGAATTTCCGAGCCCGATCACTACACCGCCTTTCGCGCTCCCGCCCAACCCGTCTTGATTGCTCTCGTGTACAGAGTCACCGGCCGCCAGCCTGTTTTCGTCGAAGTTTTCCAGGCGCTGCTGCTTGCCGCGCTTCCCTTCCTGTGTAGCGGCATCGGGCGCATCCTCGGTCTCAGCCCTCTGGCCGCCAATATCGGAGCAACCCTGGCGGCGTTTCACCCTGTGCTGGACTACGCCAGCAGCACGCTCTATCCCACCGCCCTTACCACGGTCGCGCTTACCTTCGGCATCTGGGCCTGCTGGGAATCGATCCAGCGAAATCGCGCCTCCTGGGCCATAGGCGCTGGAATCGCGCTCGGCATCGCCGGAGCTGCGACTACGACCTTCGCCCCGATTCCCTTTCTCGCCGCGGTGATCGTCGCCTTCAGGCGTCGGATGAAACTGGCCATCCTTATTGCGCTGTTTGGCCTCGCACCCGTCCTGACCTGGATGGTCAGGAATAAAATCGTCCTGCACGATTTCACCGTGGCAACCAACGGCGGTTACAATCTCAAGCTCGGAGCCAACGATGACGCCACCCCGCGCTCCGGCAACTGGATCACGCTCTATCCCCCCTGGGAACTGGGCGAAATCAAGGCAGATCAACTTCTCCGTGACCAGGCCGTGGCATGGATTCACGCCCATCCCGCTCGTTACGCCGAGCTGACTGTCCTGCGTGCCCTGGCCGTTTTCGATTCTGTCGGCAAGCCGAGAACCCAGGGACTGAATTCCGGACGGCTCGCGCAGATTGCCGGATGGGCTCTTCTGCCGGTTGTGCTGCTGGGTGTTGCCGGACTGATTCTCCGATGGCGGCATCCTGTCGCCTGGCTCACTGCGGCGGCGCTGGGGCTGGTTATACTCAGCTCGGCCCTGACCCTGGCCAAGCCCCGCTTCCGCCTTCCCATCGATCCGCTCCTGTGCGTCTTTGCGATGAGCACAGTGGTGAGCATCCGGCGTCCCCAGGCTGGGACTAAGTAAGCCGCCATCGGCTGCATGCAAAGGCCTGGCTCACCAGCCGGGTTTTACTTTTCCGTGCAGTGTCAAACGATGCAGTCTGCCATTCTCTTAGAACGGGATACGGATGGTCAGAATCCCGTTGTGGTTGTTGCGGTAGAACTCGATTCTCGACTGAACCCGCTGCGGAAACGATCAGAAGCTGAAACGACCACCGAGTAACGGAGCAAAGTTGTTGTTGTGGAGATAGGGTACGCCGGGGCCATGAGGAATGGCGATGGCCAGACCGCCGGTCACGAAGGAATACGCAAGTCCGGTAAAAGCGTCGAAACGCTTTGTGAAGTGATGATCGAGATAGAGCGACCCTTCTTCGAGGTCGCCCGCGCAGGAACTGCGGAAGCCGGCTGCGACCGAGCAGGTCGACGGAACACGGAAGGTGTTCTGCACCTGCCCATACCAGGCGAAAGTGATGTCGGTTTTGCTGTCGTAAGCGTACTTCACGCCCGTCCACCAGACCTGCACCAGCTTTTCAGAATCAAGATTGTTGTCTTCGACCCCGCTCATGAGATAACCGCCCTGGTCCGAGGCGCCCACGCCCAACGGGTGCGTCGGGTTATTCTGCCAGATGAATTCGTAGCCGCCAAAGAACTTAAACGGATCCCACGTATATTTGACAGCGCCCATAATGGCCTTGTTGTCGGTCACGATGCCATATACGGTGTTGTTCGTGGAGATCAGATTGACCCCGGTGATGGGGTTTGTATTGATGCTGTTGGTGGTCGACTGATAGGACTGGGTCACACTCTGAGGCCCCAGCAAGGGGTTCAATACACTGATCGCCTGGTTGTAATGCTGAAAGACCACGTCGGCGGAGATCCTGCCGTGCTCTCCGCCGCCGTCGAATCCAAAGGCGTTGTTATGCGCCGATTCCGGTGTACAGGTGGCGGCAGTCCAGGTTGCGGAGGCCGAGTAGCAGCCACCATTACCATCGGCGAATTTATACATCGCGCCGAAATGGACCGGGCCATAGGTGAAGCGATACTTCAGGGCGTCGTCCCAACGACTGTCCTCGGTGTCGCCGCCGCCGGCCATCGTGCCGTTGTACCCGATGTACGAAAAGGCATAGCTGCCGCCGGCCGGATCGTAACGGAGCATCGCATCGGTACCGAGAGAGCGCTGACGACCGAAGGTCAGCGTGCCGAAATGCTCGGACGATATACCGCCATAGATTTCGTCATTGAAGGGTTGGCCCGCGCGTGCGCCGTCGATGGCGTACGAATAGCTGCTCCTGGGAAGGCCGTTGTTGATGGTCTGGGTGGCCGACGCATTGGCGAGCAGGCCGGACTGCGGATTGATGCCACTTGAAGCGTTAAACACAACCGACCAGCCAGGCAGAAACTCTTCCTTGCCCCTGACGCCCAGACCCGTCTGCTGCAGGTTGTTCGGTGCGATGAGGAATCGATGTTGATAGCCGTTTCGGTTCACCAGAGATGCGCCTTCGTAGTTATAGCCGTTTTCCGGTAAGCCGTGGCTGACCCAGCCGACGCCGATGTCATACGCGCCGTATAGCGTGATGCCGTGCCAGGTCAGCGTGCAATCGGTGGTGGCGAACTCTTGACCGCTCGCGCAGGCGTCGGAGGCGCTCCGCTGCATCGTAAAGTCGACCGTGGCTTCCTGGCCAGCCGCCAAGCTGATTCCCGTGCGCTTTTCATCCGCGAACCCGTGTTTCGCCGCTCGAATCTCGAAGCGCCCCGGCGGCAGGCCGGACGCCTGATAGTGCCCCCCGCCGTCAGTTGCGATCGTGCGAGATGCAACTGTGTCGACGCTCTTGATTGTCACCGCGACACCGAGAAGAGCTGCGCCGGTTTGGTCCGTCACCGTGCCGGAAAGGCTCGCTCCCGTTTGGGCCCACGCCGGGAACGCCCCCATCGCAAGCGTCGATGAGAAAAATAGAGCCGCCGCAAGAACCGACTTCGTCTCGTTCACATTTCCTCCAGCCTGAAAATGGCTTACACGCATCGCAGGTAAGTCTATACGATGCAATTCGACACTACGATACGATTCGAGTTGAATAGAACCAGGATCAAGTGTATTAAGGCAGAAATTCAAAGCCATGTAGAAGGTCTCGCTCATCCACGTCGGAGCTCACCCTATAGAGGGGTTTCGAACCAGTAATGACTGGGACCCGCAATGCCGGAGCTTCTTAAAGGTCCGTGGGAGAGGGCTCGCGAGTTCTTGCTATAATCCGATGCCAGCGGTGGGAAGGGCCTTGTCTGTTCCCTCTGCCGTGGAGGGAAGATGGCAGCTCCCGACGTCGTCTGGAAGGGCGGCAAGTTCGGCCAGACGTCCCGGCGCGATACGTGGTGGCTTTCGCCGTCGGCAGTTCTTCTGGGGTTCAGTGCGTTTATTGTTTACTCCACGTGGGCGGCGTGGCAGAACAGCCATTACACCTTCGGTCCCTACATTTCACCCTTCTATTCTCCAGAGCTCTTCGGCAGCTCGCCGCACGCCATGTTTGGCCCCAAGCCGCACTGGTATCCCAGCTTCCTGCCGTTCTCCCCGGCTTTTTTCATTCTCTGGATACCCGGCCTCTTCCGCCTGACCTGTTACTACTATCGCGGCGCATACTACAAATCGTTCTGGGCCGATCCTCCGGCGTGCGCGGTGGGCGAGCCGCGCAAAACCTATCTTGGCGAACGCAGCTTCCCCCTCATCCTGCAGAATTTCCATCGCAACTTCCTCCGCCTCTCCTACATCGTCTGGGCCTTCCTGGTTTGGGACGCGATCGTCTCCTTCCGCTTCCCAAACGGTTTCGGCATCGGCGTCGGAAGTCTTGTTCTAGTCGTGAACGTCGTGCTTCTGGCCGGATACATCTTCGGCTGCCACGCTTTCCGCCACCTCGCCGGAGGTGGCCTCGACACCATCTCCGAGCACCCCGTGCGGCACAAGCTCTATGACTGCGTGAGCTGCCTCAACCGCGGACACATGAAGTGGGCCTGGGCCAGCCTGCTCTGGGTTGCGTTTTCTGACATCTATGTCCGTCTTTGCTCGATAGGCATCTGGCACGACTGGAGAATCTTGTAGATGCCGGAGTTCCAGCGCTTCTCCTACGACGTATTAGTGATCGGCGCGGGCGGTGCCGGTCTGCGCGCCGCGATTGAAGCCGCCGCCAGCGGCGCAAAAGTCGGAGTCGTCTGCAAATCCCTTCTCGGCAAAGCCCACACCGTGATGGCTGAGGGAGGCATCGCCGCGGCTCTGGCCAATGTGGACGATCGCGACAACTGGCGCGTGCACTTCGCTGACACCATGCGCGGCGGACAGTACCTCAACAACTGGCGCATGGCCGAGTTGCACGCGAAAGAAGCGCCCGAGTGCGTGCACGAGCTCGAAGCCTGGGGCGCGCTCTTTGACCGCACCAAGGACGGCCGCATCCTGCAACGTAACTTCGGGGGACACAAATATCCGCGCCTCGCCCACGTCGGCGATCGCACCGGCCTGGAAATGATCCGCACCCTTCAGGACCACGGCATCCACTGCGGCATGCAAGTCCACATGGAATGCACTGTCCTCGACCTGCTCATGGACTCAGGCCGAGTCGTAGGAGCCGCCGGTTACGACCGCGAGAAAGGCCTCTTCCAACTCTGGCAGGCGAAGGCCGTCGTGCTGGCCACAGGCGGCATCGGTCGCGCCTTCAAAGTCACCAGCAATAGCTGGGAATACACCGGAGACGGCCTCGCCCTCGCCTACCGCGCCGGAGCCGAGCTGCAGGACATGGAGTTCGTTCAGTTCCATCCCACCGGCATGGTCTGGCCCATCAGCGTCGCCGGCATCCTCGTCACCGAAGGCGTGCGCGGCGAAGGCGGAGTCCTCCGCAACAGCGAGGGCCGCCGCTTCATGTTCGACGATATCCCCGACAACTACAAGACTCAGACCGCGGACAACGAAGACGAAGGCTGGCGCTACACGCAGGGCGACAAGAACGCCCGCCGCCCGCCTGAGCTACTTACCCGCGACCACGTTGCCCGCTGCATCAATCGCGAAGTCAAGGCCGGACGCGGCACACCGCACGGCGGCGTTTATCTCGACATCGCCTGGATAAAAGAGCGCCTGCCCAAAGCTGAAGAACACATCAAGCGCAAGCTGCCCAGTATGTATCACCAGTTCAAGCAACTCGCCGACCTCGACATCACCAAAGAGCCGATGGAAGTCGGACCGACCACCCACTACATGATGGGTGGCATCCGCGTCGATGGCGACTCGCAGATGTCTACCGTGCCGGGACTTTTCGCCGCCGGAGAGGCCGCCGCCGGTCTGCACGGTGCGAACCGTCTCGGCGGCAATTCACTCTCCGATCTTGTCGTTTTCGGACGCCGCGCCGGCCGCTACGCCGCCGAATTTGCGCGCAGCAACGGCACGCCCCCGAGCATCGACGAGGATCAGCTTCAGGTAACTGCCGCCGCTGCCCTCGCGCCCTTCGATCGCGGACTCTCCGGCGAAAATCCGTATCAGATTCAATACGACCTCCAGGACACCATGCAGGCTCTCGTCGGCATCGTCCGCACCGAGAACGAAATGGAAGAGGCTCTCGACAAGATCACGCAGCTTGAGGGGCGCGCAGCCCGCGCCGGCATCGGCGGTAACCGCCAGTACAACAACGGCTGGCACACTGCGATGGACCTCTCGAGCATGCTCATCGTTTCTGAAGCCGTCACGCACGCGGCACTCCTCCGCAAAGAAAGCCGCGGCGCTCAGTTCCGCGAAGATTTCCCGAATAAGGACCCCGAATGGGGCAAGTACAACATCGTCGTCAAGCGCGGCGAATTCGAAGGCGAGATGTTCATCGAGAAACGCCCGATCCCGCCCATCCCCGACGAGTTGAAAGCCGTAATCGAAGAAATGAAGTAGGGGGAACCAACAGGAACTTCAGACGGTGCCCCACTCAAGCCTGTCTTCGGTTTGAGTGGGCTGACGGCAAAAACACCAAACGACGGTGCCCCACTCAAGCCTGTCTTCGGTTTGAGTGGGCTGACAGAAAGGAAGTAGACACGAATGGCAACCAATGCAACTTTCCGCATCTGGCGCGGAGATCACGCAGGCGGCGAGTTCCAGGATCACGTCGCGCCCGTGGAAGAGGGTATGGTTGTGCTCGACGCCGTGCACCGCATCCAGGCGCAGCAGGCGCCCGATCTCGCCGTGCGCTGGAACTGCAAGGCCGGCAAGTGCGGTTCATGCTCGGCCGAAATCAACGGAATGCCGAAGCTCATGTGCATGACTCGGCTGAGCAATCTCAACCTGGAGATGCCGGTCATACTCGAGCCCATGCACACCTTTCCCGTCATCCGCGACCTGGTTACCGACGTCTCCTGGAACTTCCGCGCCAAGCTGACCATCCGCGAATTCAAGCCGCGCACCCCCGACTCGCCCGACGGCACCTGGCGCATACAGCAGGCCGACGTCGAACGGGTGCAGGAGTTCCGCAAGTGCATTGAGTGTTTTCTCTGTCAGGACGTATGCCACGTCCTACGCGAGCACCACAAGGAGGACGAATTCATCGGGCCTCGACTGCTGGTCCATGCCGCTGCCCTTGAAATGCATCCCCTGGACGTGGAAGACCGCGTGAGCGACCTGAAGAAAAAGCACAATATCGGCTACTGCAACATCACGACCTGCTGTCGGAAGGTCTGTCCCGAGTCGATCACGATTACCGAGAACGCGATCATTCCGCTCAAGGAGCGCGTCGTCGACCAGTTCTTCGATCCTCTGAGGCAGTTCTTTCACATCATCTAGGAGTACAACCCATGTTCACCCTCAAACCCATTTCCCGTGACAGCGTCGAAAGCGCGCTCGCCAGGGCCGAACGCTACCGCCTCCTGAATGAGCCACATGAAGCCGAGAGCATCTGCCGCGACATCCTCGAAGTTGATCCGCACAACCGGCAGGCACGCATCAGCCTGATCCTTGCTCTCACTGACGAGATCCCTCAGGCCCCGAGCGCATTCGCCGGCGCCATGGGTGAGATGTCTGGCCTCGAAACACCGTACGATCGCGCCTACTATTCCGGGATCGCCTGGGAGCGGCGCGCGAAGGCAGCTCATCACGCGGGCGGAACAGGCTCCAGCAGCTATATCTACGATTGGCTGGTCCGGGCGTTGCATCTCTTCGAGGAAGCAGAGCGCCTGCGGCCGGCAGGCAACGACGACGCGATTCTGCGTTGGAATGCCTGCGTCCGCTTTCTCGAGAGCCACAAGGACCTGCGACCGAAGACCGAGGAAGTCCCGGACCCGATTCTCTCGGAGTGAGAGGATCACCTACTCATCGCGCAGCGTCGTTGCAGGATCGATACCGGCAATGCGCAAAGTCGGCACAATTGTCGCAATAATAGTTACAGATACGAGCAGAAGAACAACTGCGCCAATCGTCGGCGCGTCATAGACGCCCACTCCGTAGAGCACGCTCCGCATCGCCCGCAATGCTCCCGCACATAGGATCAACCCCAGAGCAAGTCCGAGCAGGGAGGCTCGCACTCCCGGCCCTCCGGTATGAACCATGGCTTGACGAACCGTTGAGCCCAGCGCGATGCGAATGCCGATCTCGCGTGTTTTCTGCGCCACGATATTTGCTACCAGCGCGAAGATTCCGACAGCACTCAATAACAACGCGAGACCCGCCATCGCGCTCAGCAGCGCCACCTCGACACGCTGCGTCGCCAAGGTCTTCGCCAGCAGATCGCGCATGCTGTAGAAGCCCGAGAAGGGCAGGTTGGGATCGACGCTAGCCAGTGCACGTTGCATCTGCGCCGTTAATCCTTCCACCGGGCTCGCTGTGCGGACAATCCAGCTCGGCTGGAACCAGACATGAGCCATCGATATCAGCGAGGCTTCCGTTTGTGCGGCCGGAAGATACAGAGTAGGCTCGCTGGTGATGGGTGCTACCGCCTCAATACCTGGGGCCATGGCCACATCTTCCACCACGCCGACAATCATCGTGTCCTTGAAAAAATGGCGCCCTACCGGATTGGCACCGTGAAAAAATTTGCGCACGAGTGTCTGGTTCACGACGGCGACGCGCTGCGTATCCGGGCCATCGCCGTCGGTAAAGGAGCGCCCCAACAGGATGGGAATCTGCAGCACGGCAAAATAATCTGGCGTAACGTATGTCTCATCCGCCGTGATCAACTGACCGGCTTCTTTGCCATCGTTGATCGCCGGTCCCACCGTGATCAGTGAGCGCTCATAGGGTAGACTCAGCCCAACAGCCGCTTGCTGCACGCCGGGAATCCGCCGCATGGCGGAGATGCTTTCGCTGAGCAGCTTTCGAAACGCAGCCGCATCGTGATATCTCGCATCGTCGAGCGACAGCCTCGCCGTCATCACTCCATCCGGGTTGAATCCAGGCGGCAGGGTTTGAAGATGGATGAGAGAACGAATCAGCAGGCCCGAAGCGGCCAGCAATACCGCGGTCAGGGCAATCTCGCTCACGATCAGTGCCTGACGCAGGCGCACATGGTCGCCGCCGGTTGCGGTGCGATTCCCGATCGCCGAGCGTAGATCGAACCTTCGCGTCACAAGAGCGGGAAGCATGCCAAACAGCACGCTGGTGACGAGCGACAGAAGAAGCGTAAATGCGAGCACGCGGCCATCGAGGGGCACGCTGGCGACAGGCAGAAAGCGTTCGGGCAGAAGCACGAGCAATCCGCGTAACGCGATAAGCCCGACTACAACACCGGCCGCACCGCCCACAAATGCCAGCAGCAGATTTTCGACCCACAGCTGCTTTTGAATCTGCCAACGTGAAGCGCCCAGCGCCAACCGTGTTGCCACTTCAGGCGTGCGTCGCAGCACACGCACCAGCGTCAGCCCGGCAAGATTCGCACACGCGATCAGCAGGATGAATCCCGCCGCCAACATCAGTGTCCAAACCTGCGGACGCAGCGTAGCCGTCTGTCCCTTTTGCAGCGGCACCGAATAGTAAGCCAACTGCGCGCCGGGGTTGTTCTCCAATTCGTAGCGATGCGCGCGATGCAACCACGCGCGGTTAATCTCTGCATCGGCCTCTTGCCAGGTTGCCCCATCGCGCAGCCGGGTGATGGCCTCAAAGTTCGTTCCCCCTCCTTCGCCGTCGTGGCTCGGCTGCAGCGCCGTGTACACGCCCGCGTTCAACGGAGTTGTTACTCCATCGGGCAGCACACCGATGACCGTGTATGGCTCGCCTTTCAACGAAATGCTCTGGCCGAGAACACTGGGATTCGAGCCGAAGATGTTGTGCCAGACGCCGTAGCTCAGAATGGCAACCTTCGGCCCATGCGGACGATCTTCCTCATCCGAGAAATTGCGTCCGAGGATGGGATGGATCGCCAGCACGTCGAAGTAGTGTGCCGATACGCGCCCCGCGAAAATGTACTGCACGTGCGATCCGGCCTGGAGATTGATGCCTGAAGCTCGTATGCCTGACACAGCCGATATGAGCGATGTGACCTCGTCGCGCAGCAGTTCCCATTGCTCGCCGTTAACGTGGTGCCGCTCGTCCGACGCCACGGCGCCGGTGACTCGCGTGTAAATCGTGCCCATCCGTTCAGGATGCGAATAGGGCAGGCTCTTCAGCATAAGCGCGTTCACGATCGAGAAGATCGCGGTGTTTGCGCCGATCGAAAGCGCCAGCGTAAGGATCACCATCGCGGTAAAGCCTGGATTACGCCAGAACTGGCGCAATCCATAGCGTGCATCTTGCCAAAGAAGCTCGAGGCTGGCGCCGGCGCGGTTGTCGCGCACCGTCTGCTTTACCTGCTCGATGCCGCCAAACTCCGCAAGCGCGAAGCGGCGCGCCTCCGACGCAGGCATGCCGGCGGCGATTCTTTCGTCCGTAATCATATCCACATACGCGCGCAGCTCATCGTCAAGCTGCCTCTCAACCTGCTGTTTCCGGAAGAGATTTCGCAGGAGGCTGTTGATCCGAGACCAGAGTTTCATCTGTTTGCCCCTAAGTTGCTTTCAAAGCATTTGTCATCGCCAGGGCCACCCTCGTCCATTCCTCGGTCTCGACTTCAAACTGGTCTTTTCCAGCTTTGGTGAGCCGGTAAAACTTCGCGCGACGGTTATTTTCCGATTCGCCCCAGAAGGAACTCAGCCAACCCGCTTCTTCCATACGGTGAAGCGCCGGAAACAACGAACCGGGCTTGACAAGAAATGCCCCATGCGTCGTCTGTTCGATGCGCCGCGAAATGCCCAGACCGTGCAATTCTCCCGCGCCAAGCGCTTTGAGAATGAGCAGATCGAGCGTGCCTTGCAGGAGATTTGCCTGTTTTGAACTCATAAATCCAGTCCTATCGAATGACTATATGAGCGTGCGCTCCTTCATACAGATTGTCAATAGGAGAACGGGACCAGCAGATCTGCCGGATGTAATTAGTTGCCGACCGGGTTCATGGGAATGAGTTGAGCAAGACACCACGTTACCAACGTTATATACTGACCACGTTCGCTACCCTCCAGTGACATGCAATTCCAGGGGTTTGTTCCATTTAGCGGTGGGAGCGCGGAACCATAGACGACTATAGACGAGTTCCCCCGCACGACGACCCCCCGAAAGGGGGGAACGGTGGTGTTCGCACGCCACTCAAGGGGGAGAGCTCGTCTTCCGAAAGGAGGCTGCCGAGCGATGCGCCGACCTATATCGGCACACCCGAGGTTTCCGGCTATGTGGGCGGCCAGGGGCCGAGTCGTCCAGGCTCCCCAGCCAGCCGTCCCTCAGGGGACTCCATCTTTGGCGGCCAGCCCATTCTCGAGCGCGGCTTCCTGTTGGGACAGCGCTACGAAATCATCTCGCTGCTCGGCGAAGGCGGCATGGGCGCCGTCTATAAAGCCAAAGACATCGAGCTGAATCGCACCATTGCCCTCAAGACCATCCGTCGCGAATACGCCGGAAACCCCGCAATCATCGAGCGCTTCAAGCAGGAGCTAATCCTCTCTACGCAGGTCACGCACCGCAACGTCGTCCGTATCTACGACCTGGGCGAAGCCGAGGGCATGAAGTTCATCACCATGGAGTACGTCGAGGGCGAAGACCTGCGCACCCTCATCCATCTGCGCCGGAAGCTTCCCGCCGAAGAGGCTGTCGAGATCGTCCAGCAGGTATGCAAGGCGCTGGAAGCGGCCCACGCAGTGGGCGTGATTCATCGCGATCTGAAGCCGCAGAATGTGATGCGCGACCTAAATGGCCGCATCCTCGTGATGGATTTCGGCCTGGCACGCACCCTCGAAGGCGACGGCATGACCCAGACCGGCGCGCTCGTGGGCACCATGGAGTACATGTCTCCCGAGCAGGCGCTTTCGAAGAGCCTCGATCAGCGTTCGGACATCTTCTCGCTGGGACTGATCTTCTATGAGCTGCTGACCGGCGAGACCCCCTTCCGCGCCGACAGCGCATTGGCCAGCCTGATCAAGCGCACGCAGGAGCGGGCCGTTCCCGTATCCCATCACGACAGCAGCATTTCCGGTCCGCTGGATCGCATTGTCAATCGCTGCCTGGAGCGCGACGTCAATGCGAGATACCAGAGTGCCGCCGAGCTTTACAGCGATCTTCAGCGGTGGAAGGGTAAAAGCTCGTCCGGATCGACCATGGCGCCGACGGTTCTCTATCGGCCGAACGTGAGCGTGTGGCTGCGAATGCGGCGCTGGTGGCTTGCCGGAGGAGCGGCAGCTGTCCTTGTGCTGGCCCTTGTCGCATACCTGGGTCTGCGTCCGAATCACGCCACGCCGGCGGCGAAAGAGCAGGCGGCAGCAGCTGCGGTCCCCGCGATGTCGCTTGCCATCCTGCCTTTCCGCAACTCGTCCGGAGACGAGAAGGACGACTGGATCGGTTCGAGCGTAGCCGACATGCTCAGCACCGATATCGGCCAGTCGGCACACCTGCGCGCCGTGCCCGGCGATCGCCTGCGACAGGTGTTTTCTGATCTCCGCATCGGCCCGCAGACGGCGATCGATCCGGATACGCTGCATCGCGTGGCGGAGTTCAGCAATGCCGATGTCGTCGTCTCAGGGCAGTACGCGCGCTTCGGCGACCAGATCGTGATCAACGCAACCATCCGCGACCTGAAGCGCGACCAGAGCGTGCCGGTAAAGGTGCAGGCGCTGCCCAAAGATCTGCCGGCGGCAATCGACCAGCTCGCCGACTCGATCCGTCAAAACCTGTCCCTCTCACCCGATGTCATGAAGGAGCTCAAGGCGCAGTCCTTCAAACCAACCTCTACGTCGATCGACGCGCTGCGTGACTACAACCAGGGTCTGGCGTTCATGCGTTCCGGAAAGAACCTCGACGCACTCAAGCGTTTTCAGTCGGCGACAACCGAGGATCCGCAATTCGCGCTGGCCCTTTCGAAGCTGGCCGAAGTGCAGTCCGAGCTGGGTTTCGTCAGTGACGCGGAACAATCCTCCCGCCGCGCCGCCGATCTCTCGCGCAGCGAAAATCTCCCATTGCCCGAGCAGTATCTGATCAGCGCCAGCCATGCGCGGATCATGAAGAACAACAAGGATGCCATCGACGCCTACGAGAACCTCGCGAAGAGCTGGCCGGGCGACGTGGACGTCCAGTACAGCCTGGGCACTCTATACGTGTCGACTGGTGACTACACCAAAGCACGCGACATCTTTGAGAAGATCCTCGCCGCCGATCCCAGAAACATCAAGGCGCTTTGGGAGATGGGCCTGGTTGAAAACACTCTCGGCAACCCTCAGGCCGCACTCGATTCGCTCAGCAAGGGATATAACCTCGCTACCCAGGTAGACAACCAGGAGCAGAAGGCGCTGATCCTGCTCTCGACCGGCATTTCCTACCGGCTGCTCAACAAGCCCGATGAGGCGCTCCGCAATTACAAGGAATCGATTGCCATCAACGAGAAGATCGGGCAGAAGCGTGGCGTGGCAGCCGCCCTTGACGAGTTGGCCAACCTTCAGCAGATGAGCGGAGCAACCGATGCCGCCCTCGGCAGCTACACAAAGGCCTTGGCATTGCTGCGCGAGATCGGTATGAAGGAAGAGACCGGCGACACGCTGCTTGACATGGGCGTGGCCTACCAGAATCGCGGCGACTACGATCAGGCGCTGGCCCGATACAAGGAAGCATTGCAGATCCAGCGTGAGATTGGCGATCAGGGAGCCGAAGCTCTCTGCCTTACGAATATCGGCGCCGTCTATCTCTCCAAGGGAGACACGGACAACTCCTTTACAAACTACCAGCAGGCCCTGCAACTGCGGGAAAAGCTCGGCGTTCCCGGCGACATCGCCCAGACTCTCGAGGGTCTGGGCGAAGCCTATACCCACACCGGCCAGTACGAACTCGCGCTCAAATCGCTGCTGCGCGCCCTCGATCTCGCGCGCAAGGTCGGCGACGCCCGCTCTATTGCACTCGTGTCACACCAGATCGGCCTGGTCTCCGAATATCAGGGCAGGCTCGGCGCGGCCGTGACGTCAATGCAGGACGGTGTAAAGGCCTTTCGCGACCAGGGTGAATCAGGCAATGCCATGGCCGCGTTCCAGAATGATCTCGCCGGGGCTCTTGCCCAGGCCGGGCGGGGCGACGAAGCTGCGCAGCCCCTGGAGGAAGCACAGGCCATCGCTCGCGGATTGAAGAACGATGCACTGAGCGCGTCCATCCTGAACACCCGTGGCGACGTCGCCTTCTACAAAGGCGATCTCAAAGGCGCGCCGCAGTTATACCAATCCGCGTTGCGGCTCGCGGCTCGCGCAAAAGACAACGACACTCTTGTGCAATCGAAGCTCAATGTGGCGAGAATTGCGATCGCCCAGGGCCGGTCAAAGGATGCGCTCGGCATGCTGCGCCCCCTTCTGAATTCTGACGGCACCACGAGCGCTTACCTGTCATTGCGAAGCGCCATCGCTGTCTCGGAAGCCGAGGTCGGCATGAAGGATTACGCGCACGCCCAGCACGATCTCGAACAGAATCTGACTGCGACGGAGAAGGCGGGCATGCGTCTCGATATGGCGCGCATCAATTACCTGCTGGGCACATCGGCAAGGCTCAGCGGCAGCATGGACCGCACTCAGATCACCTACTACTACAGCGACGCCGTACGTCTGCTTGACGCGATCAAGTCAGACCCCGGGGCCCAGAACATCCTCCACCGCGCCGACCTCAAAGCCATCTACGACGACGCGAATCGCTGGAAGTAAGTCATCCGCGACCACCTTGGCTGAATGCCTAAGCCGCGGAACTCTCTCCATATTGCTCATCGCTCACCTGCTCCATCCAGTCGACAACCTTGCCGTCGAGCTTTTCCTGAATGGCGATATGCGTCATCGCGGTCGTTGGCGCCGCCCCGTGCCAATGCTTCTCGTGAGCTGCAAACCAGACGACATCTCCCGGCCGGATCTCCTCGATTGGCCCTCCCCAGCGCTGCGCCCGGCCACAGCCAGAGGTGACGATGAGCGTCTGACCAAGCGGATGCGTATGCCATGCCGTCCGCGCACCCGGCTCGAAGGTGACGCTGGCTCCTTGAACAAACGCCGGATCGGGCGCTTGAAACAGCGGGTCGATTCGCACCGTGCCCGTGAACCACTCAGACGGCCCTTTCGCGGAAGGTTGCGTGCCGGCTCTTTTGATCTCCATGACTCTTATTTCCTCACTCGCCGCCTGTTGGCGTCAATCGCATGAAGCCGTTATCGAGTCTTAGCTTCGCGCGGCATGATCCTGACTGTCGCCGAGCGCGCCCGTGCGCCGATCATCGGCTTTAGATATGGGCTGCTATCGTACTTCGACCGGTAGGCATCGTCGATGCGGTCGTTCATCAGTCCGTCGACCGGCTCAAAGGCAACATCTTGCGTCATGCCTGCGGCGATAATCCGCCCCGCCTTCTGCCTCACCGCGGCCTGGTACCAGCGAGAGTTCTGTCCGTTGTAGCCGCGCACGTAGAGAGCATCGTCGACCGCGACGGACCAGATCCACGTCGGGGTGCCGTAGGTCACGCCGTCCTCGCGAAATGGTGAGATGTGCAAGTCATCCGCCTCCGCGATCCTGCGCAGTTCGTCTTTCGGCCACTTGGTCATCTCGGGTTCTCCCTTGAGACTAGGATTTGAATTGACGTTTTGCTCGCCATGAATCTGCTCTTGGTACTAACGCATGATGAAGCCCCCGTCGACCGAGAGCGACTGACCAGTGACATAGCTCGCGGCTGAGCTGCAGAGCCACAGGACGGCATCGGCGATCTCCTCCGGGCGCCCGAGACGTTTCATCGGCACGTAGGTCTTCAACATCGCATCCAGCTCCTCACCCTGACCTTCAGCAATCATCTGGTCGGACATAGGTGTCTGAATCATGCCCGGGCACACGGCGTTGACGCGAATACCTCGTGTTGCATATTCGAGAGCCGCGCTCTTGGTAAATCCAATGACTCCATGCTTTGCGGCATGGTATGTTCCGCGCCGGGCACCGCCTATGAGACCCCCAAGCGAGGAGCAATTTACGATCGCTCCGCTACCTTGCTCGCGCATCTGTTGGAGTTCGAATTTCATGCAGCTCCATACACCGCGCAGATTGATCGCCATTACCCGCTCGTAGTCGTCTCGGGGAGAATCAGCAGTCTCTGTAAGGACATTTTGAACGCCGGCATTGTTGTAGGCTGCATCGAGGCACCCGAAAGTGGCAACAGTTTGCGCAACCATGGCCTCTACCTGGGCGTCATCAGCGACGTCGCAACGAATAGCGACTGCCTTGTGCCCCCGGGCGGTCAGTTCCGCGGCTGCAGCCCGCACCGATTTGTCGTGCCAGTCCGCCAGCACCACGGAAGCGCCTGATTCAGCAAAGGCCTTTGCTGTCGCAAGGCCCAGGCCAGACCCAGCGCCTGTGACGAGCGCAACCTTGTTTTCAAAAGAGATGTTCACAGCGAGCTCCTCATTTTTCGAAGGGTTGTAGCCCGGCTTCTATCGCGACGCCGCTAGTAGTGTTCCCAGACAACTCTCCAGTGGTCATCAGGGTTCGTCGACTTCACAATGAGCTGTTGGCCGGAAAACTCGTATGCGCGAGGCAGGTCCTTACCAATAAGAGGGCGCGCCAGTGCGCCCTCGATATGAATGGTAAAGGTGTGAGCGCGTTCGTTGATCTGATAGCTGCCAAAAGTGGCCTCGTAGCCGCCACGCGAATATTGATCAAACGCGGCAGGAGTCTGTTTTGGTGGTTCGGGTCGCATGACCTGGACCGACATGTGACCGTCGCGCGTGAAGACAAACATGCCGCAACATTCAATCTTGTCAGCCTTCCCATCCGGATCTTGATTCTCGAGCGAGACCAGATGCCACGCGCCGATCAGCTTCTCCCTGTCAGACACTGGGGTTGGGCCTTTCTTTGGCGGGGACTGCGCCTGCAAAAGGCCACTAAGCGTCACAACAAACATCAGGGCGAAATAACGTAGTTGCTTCATGCTCGGTTCCTGCCGACTAGAGGCCGCTCATTTTCTCGATTTGTTCGGGATAGCGGTCACCCTCAACCTTGATCTTCGAGGCGGCTTCGTCAATCTGGCGGAGATCGTCGGGCGTAAGTTCGACGGACACGGCGCCGATGTTCTCGTCCAGGCGATGCAGCTTGGTCGTGCCTGGAATCGGCACGATCCACGGCTTCTGGGCCAGCAGCCAGGCGAGCGCGATCTGAGCGGGTGTAGCGTTCTTTTGCTTGCCGATGGCGGTCAGAAGGTCAACGACCGCCTGGTTGGCCTTGCGGGCTTCGGGCGTGAACCGAGGCAGAGTAGAGCGGAAGTCACCGCTCTTAAGCTCAGTGCTCTCGTCCATCTTGCCGGTCAGGAATCCCTTACCGAGCGGGCTGTAGGGAACCATACCGATGCCAAGTTCTTCGAGGGTGGGGATTATTTCCTCCTCGGGCTTTCTGTACCACAGTGAGTATTCGCTTTGCAGCGCAGTTACAGGCTGTACCGCATGCGCGCGGCGGATCGTGCCCACGCCTGCTTCAGAAAGACCGAAGTGTTTCACCTTGCCTGCCTGGATCAACTCCTTCACTGCACCCGCAACATCTTCGATGGGCACATTCGGATCGACACGATGCTGATAGAAGAGATCGATCACATCGGTCCTGAGCCGCTTCAGCGAGGCGTCGGCGACCTGACGGATGCGCTCAGGACGGCTGTCAAGTCCTACATTCTTGCCTGTACTCGGGTCAATCTTCCATCCGAACTTGGTGGCGAGGACGACCTGATCGCGCAGCGGAGCGAGCGCCTCACCGACAAGTTCCTCGTTTGTGAAGGGGCCATAGACCTCGGCGGTATCGAAAAAGGTGATGCCGCGTTCGACGGCTGTGCGCAGAAGAGAGATCATCTCCTGCTTGTCCGGAAACGGCGGAGCATAGGAAAAGCTCATTCCCATGCAGCCAAGCCCAAGCGCCGAGACTTCGAAATTGCTGTTTCCCAATTTGCGCTTCTGCATTATTTCTCCTGTTCGGTTACTCGGATTTGAGCGAAGCCATATCGATGGAGAAGCGGTACTTCACATCCGACTTGAGCAGTCGCTCGTAGGCTTCGTTGACTTTCTGGATGGGGATGACCTCGACGTCGGAGGTGATGTTGCTCTTGCCGCAGAAGTCAAGCATCTCCTGGGTCTCGGCGATGCCGCCGATGATGGAGCCCGAGAAGCTGCGTCGCCGGAAGAGCAGGCCAAAGACGGCAACGGGCAGAGGCTTGTCGGGTGCGCCGACCATGGTGAGGTTGCCGTCGCGCGCTAGCAGGTTGATGAGGGCATTGATGTCGTGGTCGGCAGCCACGGCATCGAGAATGAAGTCGAAGCTGCCGGCATGCTTGGACATTTCGTCGGCGTTGCGGGAGATAACGACTTCATCGGCGCCGAGGCGGAGGGCGTCGTCCTTCTTGCTGGGTGATGTAGTGAAGACGACGGTATGGGCTCCGAGAGCGTGGGCAAATTTGACGGCCATGTGGCCGAGTCCGCCGAGACCGACAACGCCGACCTTCTTTCCTTTAGTCACGCCCCAGTGGCGCATGGGAGAGTACGTCGTAATGCCAGCGCAGAGGAGAGGCGCGGCTCCGGCAGGGTCGAGGTTAGACGGCACGCGCAGTACGAAGCGCTCGGTGACGACGATACTTTCGGAGTATCCGCCGTATGTGACGCCTCCGAGGTGCTTGTCGGGAAAGTTATATGTGAGGTTAAAGTTCGGGCAGAACTGCTCGAGTCCGGCCTTGCACTCGGGGCAGGTTCCGTCGGAATCGACCATGCAGCCGACCGCAGCAAGATCGCCGGGCTTGAATTTCGTGACCGCCGAACCCACCTTGGTCACTCGGCCGACGATCTCGTGGCCGGGAACGCACGGGTAGACGGTCGGCATCACATCACTCCATTCATTGCGAACCTGGTGGAGATCGGAGTGGCAGATGCCGCAGAAGAGGATTTCGATTTGCACATCGAGTTCCGTCGGATCACGCCTCGTGATCGAAGTGGAAGCAAGGGGTGATGTCGCGCTGACAGCGGAATATGCTTTTGCCTTGTACATGGAAGTACCTCAGCCTTCTCGGCGGATTTTGTAGGCAGGATGTCGTCATATTCTTGCGAGACGCAGCAACCTGCCCGTAGATCAGACTACGAAGAACTGCGTTTCGAGCGGTATCCCAATCCTGCCAATCTCTTGCCTATTCCTGTCGAAGCATACATTTTTGTGCACGCCGCGCCGCATTCGGCGCTACCTTAATTTCAAGGAGCGAAGCAGTGAAAGCAGCGAAGCACAAGGACGTGAGGCAAGTCCAAAAAGTCGATGAGATGCGCGCTGAGTTGGCCCGCAAGATTGCCAATCGCGCCGCTGCGGAAGGAGACACGGTCACTGAAATAGCGGGTCTGCGTTTCTATCGCCGCTCCACACCCACCGCTTGCGCTTCAGCTGCGTACGAACCCAGTCTGGTTGTCTTCGTACAGGGGCAGAAGCGAATCAATGTTGGCAAAACGACTTACGTCTGCGACGGATCGAACTTCCTGCTGACCTCTATCGATTTGCCTGTCGTCAGCCAGGTGATCACGGCAACCGCAAAGGAACCGATACTCGGTTTGTTGCTTCGACTCGAAATGCCACGGGTCCGCGAGATTCTCAGCCAGCATGAGTTTCATCTGCGCGAGGAATCTGCTGACGCGCGCGGCATGGCAGTCGGTGTCTCTTCGGTCGAACTCCTCGACGCATGTACCCGGCTCGTGGACCTTCTCGATACGCCGCAGGACGTTCCATTTCTAAGCAGCCTGATCCAGCAGGAAATCATCTACCGCTTGCTTCGGAGTCCGCAGGGAAAGCATCTTCGCGCGATTGCCACGCTTGGAGAGCAGAGTCACCGAACGGCCAGGGCGATCGAGTGGCTGAGGGTGAATTACGCGAGACCCTTGCGCGTGGAGGAACTCGCGACCATGGCGCGGATAGGCGTATCGACGTTACACCACCAATTCCGCTCTCTCACTGCGATGAGCCCGCTTCAATACCAGAAGCAGCTTCGCTTGCATGTAGCCAGAGAGCGCATGCTGAATAACGGTCTGGATGCCGCAAGTGCCGCCTTCGAGGTCGGCTATGAAAGCGCCAGCCAGTTCAACCGGGAGTACAGCCGATTCTTCGGCCAGCCTCCGATGCGGGATATCAAAGCGCGTCGACTCGCCGGCGCCGCGACTGCCCACAGCTAAAGGCAATCACCTGAACATACGTGCATCGACCTGGGGAGTTCGCCGCAGTTCACGGCACCTCGGCGTCATCTCAATCTCGCGTCGCCGGGCAAGTCAGTTAGCCCAGAATCTCAAAATCACTCATTGACTTCGATAAACAACGGAAGCCAGCGCAGAGGAAGTGGTCCTGGCCCACCGCCGTCGTCGCCTCTAACTGGTGGCATGGTCTATTCAGTGGATTTCCAGCAATGGGCGAATTCCTTTTGAACATGGTCGGTTCCCATGACACTGAACGAACGGGTCTTTTTCGAGTAGATGACCTGCTGGATTCCACCGTGGATCGAATTCACGTTGTTGTAGTGACCAATGCCCGTCCCACTGTATTCGCGGCTCATTTTGATGTAGCTGTGCCATTCCGGGTTTCCGGATACGTGAAAGCCCGACGCTTCGAGCAGAGCGTCAGCGGGCTGCCATGTGATTTCTACCGTTCCGCCGGTCGGCTCGTGCGTTCCGTCATCCCTGATGCGGTAAGTGACGTAGCGGCCAGCCAGAGAACCGTACTCCCGTGTGAGGGCTCGTCGTTCCGACCCCATCCGGAATCTAGCGCCTATTTGCCAGTCGGCTGCCACACCCGCGATTGCGCCTAGTATGGATCCCACTGCAAGGTTCGGCCAATTGATCGGCATTTCGCACTCCTTCGCGGCAACGACGAAACTCTTCGTAGGGTATACGGCAATTCTCCCTTTGCGGTTCCCGGCAACATTGCAGGGGATTGGTGTATTAGAGCGCGTTTGCGGGACGAATCGAGACCGTGCCTTCCATGAGTGAGTCGGCCTCTGGGCGTCAGCTGAGATTCCGCATGAATCGCGGCTGGGCAAGCATCGGCCTACGTATGGACAGCCCCGTCTGGAGCGAATGGGGAGGGTTGACACGGGGATGTCGCGCTCCTGGGTCCAGTGCCGCGGCTTCGGCGATTTTGGCACCCGAATTGGCGCTCGGCGCGGTGAAGCGCGCCAATTGCCGTCGCTCCCATCGACCACTACATCTCAGGGTAGCGTCGAAAGAAAGGCATTCATTTCCTGGATGACATCCGCTTCGTTCGACCTGAAGACATAGTGATCAGCATTTGCCAAACGAACCACATGGGCCGATGGCACTCCGGCTGCAAAAGCATCGGCCTGCCTCGATGTAGTAAACGCATCATTTGCTACGACCTCGGATTTGAGACTCGGATTATTTCTTAGTGCCCGATCGAAGTCGAAATTGTGAGGACACGCGAAGATGGCGAGTATGGGAACAGGAATGTTCGTATATTTCTGTCCTCCAAGGTTAATCGCCAGAATGATAGTTGGAATGGCGGAAGGGGGAGCATGGAGCTCTGGCACTGAAGGATCGCGCTTCATCGCCTCCAGCAGATCACCCTCGAAGACTGAGGCATCGGCCAACAACTCCTGCATGGAATGTTTCTGATCACGCACCTGACCCGACGTAAATTCATCTAGCTGTTTTTTGAGCTGAAAAAAATCGAAGATTGTTTCGCCATGATTCTTGTCGTAGTACGCGTATCCATACCCTGCGTCCAGATAGATCAAGCCGGCTACCTTTTCGGGATAGCGGCTGCCGATTGAACTCAGCTCTTCTCCGGCAAGAGAATGCCCCACCAGTACGGGGCGGTCCAGCTTGAGCGCATTCATAACGGCAAGCACGTCGTCGCCCAGTCGATCGGCCGAATAGTTACCGTCTTCCGGAGAAGGTTTGCTTGAAGCGCCAAAACCGCGACGAGTGATCCCGTAAACGTGATTGTGGGCAGCAACGAACTTCGGGGCGAAGCTGTCGAAAACGTGCGCATCGTTTCCCAGACCTGCCAGAAATATCAGCGGTCGCCCGGTCCCGCCCCAATCCAGGACTTCTAGTTTTACATCCTTGTCGACCGCGACAAACTGAACGGCGGGTGACGAAGAGACTGCCCCTTCTTGCGCATGGAGCCAGCACGCAGAAAGTGTGACGGCATAGGAGAGGCAAAGCAGCATTCTTCCCAAGTACGACCTCCTGGACAGCTCTTCGACCCAATCAACCGAGTGGGCCGGAATGCACAGTACGCTGGATTCTTCCAGTAATCTGCATACGAGAGAGTCGTTGTCTCCGCATCAGGCGCGGAGTACGCGTAATGGTGGAGGACACAGCGGCAAGAAGGCTCAGTCCGAGCGGGATGCTGATCCACAAGAAATGAAAAGCAGAATAGAAATCTTCGCGCGTCACGGATCCTAGGTCGACACGCGACTGCCTGAAGTGGTGGAGGAGGAGGATGGTGGAGACGAGAAGGACATTGAGACTTGCCGATATCCCCAAAGAAGGCGTTGTGCTGTTAATTCATGGAATGTCCCAGGACGCGCAAGCACATAAACGAGGAAACCAAGCCAGACGAATGTAAGTGCAGGGACGATACCGTAACCGAGCGGCGAAAGGGCTGACCAGGGCCACGCAAGGGCGGTCCAGCCACTTGGCATTGTGTGAGCAAACGCGGCCCTGCTGAGAAGGTTCCAGCAAGAATAGAGCGAGTTCCACCCAGCGCAAAAGATCAGAGGGATTGCCCATTCGCGTACCCTGCTCAACACATCTGCCGCGATTGCGGAGCATACCTGGCGCCAATACCATGTTGCGGACCGTCCGAGTTGGAGCTCCTCCAGCAGATCGCCGGAAAGCGCTTCGTTCTTGGGCCCAAATGTCAGGTGTTCAACCATCCAGGTCGCAAGTGCGATGAACCTGATTGGCCTCATGCGAAGTCCCCTCCTGTTGCCGGAAGTGATTTCCATAGCTCGCTGAGTATCCTGCGCGTCTCACGAACAGAGTGAAGACCTTGTTCGGTAACGCGAAAATACCGCTTCGCCCTGCCTCCGCGCTCTGGCGACGGGTCGCCAAGGCTGGAAGCGATCAGCCCTTTCAGCTCGAGTCTGTCCAGCGCTGCATAGACGCTGCCGACGGATACATCTCCGCCGCGGATTGCAGACAGTTCTCTAGAAAGCGGAACTCCGTACACATCCTCTCCCAGGCGGGCGATCGTGAGGAGAATCATGAGTTCGAATTCGCCGAGGTAGGAGGTATGCTCTCTCATTTCTTCAAAAATAGCGAATAAATAAGAATGATGCAAGGGTCCGCATGCTGAAAATTTCGGCAGGAATTCATTCGCCAGCGAAGAAATGTATGTATGTAGTGTGAAGTCGCTTTCTCGCAACTGCTAAATTGCTCCCGAGGCGTGGGCGATCGAAAAATCCTCGCTGTCAACCTCTCGCAGCCCCGGAGAATCACCGTAACCCATTCATTCAAAAGCCAAAATGCTCGGAAGATACCTTGGCTGATAATTAGGCTTGGATCGCTATAATAGAAAACAGAAAGAGAAAAGGCTCCGATCGCCCTGCAAGCCGGAGCCTTTTTGCTTTGTCGTTGGGAATGCCCCACGTAAATCCCTTGAAATCAAGGACGGAGCTGTAAGTCAATTGTTTTCAATGATTCATCTCTAACTCTTTTATCTTCTATTAGATAGATGTAAGCCTTTTGTTATCTGGTAGCTAGCAGCGACCTGCGAGCTAAACCCAATGGAATGAATCGGTACCGAATTGACAAGGGAGGGGGTAGGTGGGATCCCCCGGTTTTGGTTGATGGGTTTAAGCGATTCGCCCGGACTTACGTCCGGGCGAATCGCGCCAGCGTTACTTGGTAACCAGAGTCGTCGCAGTCGACTGGTTGTTGCCGGGGTGTGTATCAGGGTCGGCGCTCGTGATGCTCGCCGTATCGATGATCTTTGACCCAGCTGCGGCTGTCGCCCGAACCGTGATCAGAACGTTGAACTCCTGAAGTCCGGACCAGGTGATCGGGTCGAGGGACGTGAGTGTACAGGTAACGGTATTGCCGGCGTGCGAGCAGTTCGTTCCACTCGAAGAAAGGCCGCAACCCTTCTTGCCGCAGGAGAAGACCGTCGGCGCCGCGTTGATATACGTGACCCCGGCCGGAAGCGTATCGGTCACCACCACTCCGGTAGCTGTATTTCCGCCACGGTTCACCGCAGCTATCTCATACGCGAACACGCTATTGTGGCTTACCAAAAAGGGAGCAAGATTCACCACCGCAAGGTCCACCGGTGGTGACGGGGGAGCCACAACCTGGTAGCTCACCGAGACCGGCGTAGCTGCATTCCCCGCAGCATCCGTCGCGTTGACGGTGAATGTCTGGGTCCCGACGCTGGAAGTATTCACCGAACTCGTAACGTTGCCGGTATTCAGCGTTCCGGGTGAGAAGGTCGACGCGCCGCACTTCACCACTCCAGAAAGGTTATCCGTGCAGCTGTACGTAGCCGTCACCGGCTGGTTCAGTACATAAGAGTTCGCCACGCCGTAATTGGTGGACGGCGCGGGTGACAAGATTGGCCCGGTGGCAACGACTGGCAGCGTCGTATCCACATTGATGGGCACAGTGTAGAAGTTAGTAGACCAGTTGCCGCTCCCGTCCTGCGTGAACTTGAGCTCCCGGGTGCTGGCGCAGTCCTGGGCAAAGTAGTGCAGAAGATACATACCGTCGCCATCGAGAATGGGCACGCTCTGCTGCGGCGGCGTGAAGACGGTCGCGGCAGGTTGTGTGGGCGCACTCGAGGTCGGGCAGGCGATGCTGTTGGTCAGGGTAATGTCGCCGGGCACAGGCGATGTTCCCGGCACGGGCGGGTTCGCAGCGAGAGAGATGCCGTAGGTGATGCTCTGGATGGGCGCAGGGAGGAAATTCGCCGCCCCGGGTGGAGGAGGCTGGACGCCGGCGAAGGTGGGCGGCTGGCTGGAAAGAGTGACGGCCGCGGTATCGCTGTTGATCCACCCGCCGGGCTGCTGGCCGGCGACGGTGACGGTGGTCAGATCCTCGGGAACGGGAGCCACGGTGATGAAGCTGGAATTCGGATGCGTACCGGTACTGGTGGAGGAGTAGCCGCCCGGTCCGGTGAAGGTGACCAGCGAGTTTTGCGGGCAGAGCAGGGTCGCGAAGTCGGTGGTCGGGTCGAAGGCGCATTGGCCGCCGGTCCAGCCTTCGCTGGCCATGAGGAAGCCGACACCCTGGTGGAAGGTCGGGCCGTTGGCGTTAACGATGTCGGGAAGCGTAAAGCCCGGGCCGTCAAAGACTTCCTGGAAAATCTCATTGGGCGTCTGCGATATCGGACACTGCCCGCCGCTTTCGTTGGAACCGGTGCCGACCGCGCACTGGAGGGTGTAGAGCTTGCAGGCCGCGGCTCCACTCGGCAGCAGTTCACCGGTATGGGTCAGGCAACTGGATGTGGCGAAGGACGTTCCGGGAACCCAGACGGGGATAAAGACGGTCGGATCAATGGGTGAGTCAGCTACGTTTGGAATGGTGTTATTCGTGATCGACAATCCCCCCGGGACGCCTTGCGCCTGCGCGAGATTGTAGACAAACTGGATTTGCTGGTTCGTCGTCGAGTCAAAGGGGAACGTCTGCGTAAGTTCCGCGGGCGTGGGATTGGTCGACGAGATTGGGTTGCCGGTGATGTCAGCCGGTCCTGTGACTCCGGTCTGCGTGCAGTTTGTATTCAGGTAAATTGAGGAGCTTGCCAGGTACCCGCCTGCGTCGACCAAAGCGAACGTTGTCTGCACCGCGCCGGATTGAAGACTGCTGCTGACATCGATGGGGGGTACCCCACCCGTGCTGGTGAAGTTGTCCGGATCCTGCCCGGTGAGAAGCCCTTCGCCGGCGGGAGTTTCATAGCCCGTGGTGAAGCAGTTCTCAAATCCCGCTGGTTCATCCACGCCGCCCGTGCACACATTTACTGGTCCGGTGGAAGTCGCCCCGGCAGTAACGGTCAGGAAGATAAAGTTGTCTACGAGGACATTGCCGGGGACAGCGCCCGGTACGCTCGGTGTGGAAGAGAGGGTCGCCACAATGGGGGAAGCATTGCAGCTCAGTTGCACGGTGGAGCTGTTGAAGGTCACCTCATCGGCGCCGTACCCCGCGCCATTTTGCGAAAGGCGCACGTTCGTAGGGCCAAACAGCTGGATGGAATTAGTCTGGCCAAGCAGGGCCGAGGTTGCCGCAGCCAGGCATGCAGCGATCGTAATGCTACGCAGAAAGGAAGTTTGTTTCATTGGCGCAATCTCCTATCGCAGTTCCCGTTATGAATGAATACAGTCGATCACGCCTCAAAGAAGGCTTCACAAAAGTCGTGAAAGGCTGTGGGGGAACAGCAACTCCCGGAGGTCGCCTGGACAAGTATGTCTCCAGAGGAATCGAACTCAACTGGAAACCATAGGATTGTCTATCCCCGAAGCGACTCTGTCAACGTGAAAGTGCCTGAAAGGAATGGGAAGGCCAGCTCTGCGCATGGGACGATGATCGGATTAAGATTCTCGATTGGACCCGCCAGAGTTCCGAATCCAGGCCGACAGGATGTGATGCTCAAAAGAAGAACGGCACGCCGCATGGCATGCCGTTCGCGATCCGGGGATGTTGTCTCTGGATACCGTTCTTATTTGCGCAGGCTCTTGTACGCGTCGACCAGAATTGGAGGCGTAACCGCGCGAACAAGATTTTTTAAAGACGAAGGCTGTTGTTGAGGTTGATCCGCCTCACCTGGACGCGCCTTGAAGAGAGTTGAATGAGACTCGCCGACTTCTTCTGCCGGACGGCCGTTAGAGTAATAATAGGTCGCGATCGACTTGCGGGTGCGATCTGGCGGGCAGGATAGCGGAGTTGGGTGACCGTGGAATGAGGTGGAGGTCGTGCTGAAGATCGCACAGCGGTTAAATAACGGCAGAATTTTCTGCTCGGCCGCAGTCATTTCCTTGTTCCACAGCTCAAAGTGTCCCCCATACTCCTCTTTCCAATCCTTGTTCAGGTAGATCAGAACGTTGATTCGGCGGTCGAGATTGAGCTTTTCATGGTGATTGAAGTCCGCGTGGACCCCAAGTTTGCCACCAGGCTTGATCTGATGCAGTCCGCCACCAACGAAGTAGGGATCGGGGACAATGCCCTTTATGCCGGTGAGTGTTTCGAGAAACTGAAGCATGGGACGGCTGTTGAGAAAATAAAGGACGTCGCGGTCGCCCGCGGGTAGTTTCTCGACAGCGTCGAAGGCCAGTTTAACCTCGTTCTGATTCTCGAAGCTCTGCCACTTTAACTGTTTCGGTTCAGGGAATTCTCTTAAAGCTGCTTCAGCGGCCTCAATCGGCAGGAAGTCGTCGAAATAAATGTGAGGAAAGGGTTTGGCATTCTTGTATTGTTCCGCCCTTTCCTTGGCCAGACGCTCCAGCTTACTGGCAAATTCGTCACTCAGCAGTTCCTTCATGGGTTTTCCTTGTGGCGGCCCGATGGGCGCGGGGTTTTGAGGAGGTCGATGGGTTCATCTCAAGTTTTAGTACAAGGCAGGTCGAGGATCAATAACACTTAAGTTCCTCCCTGGTAACCGATGCGGAGGAGCATCGATCCAACTCCGCCGGACTACACTGCCGCAGGACCGCAAAAAGGTGATTCCAGGCTGGACCATGCTTGAAATGCCGATGCTGAGTAGTCGCGAGGCGAAGTTCGTACTTTATCCAGTATCCAGACGATGCGGTAGAGTGAAGGTGGTATGCCCAAGGATTTGATCTTAACCTACGCAACGGATGTGAAGTTCGACGATTTGAAGCGCCTTCTTGTATCTGCGCGCCGCTTCTGCCCGCCTGACGAAGTCGATATCGCTGTGTTCATTAATCCTCTAGGCCCGAAATACCACCAATTGGCGGAGGAGTGTGATGTTGAGCTGATCCCCTGCAACAGCGTGTGGAAGGAAATTCGGAACTCGAAGCAAATGAAGCTCTTCTATCGTCTCATTCTCGCTTTGGCGGAACGATTCGAACGATATCCCCAAATATTTGGAAAGTCTGAGACGAGCAACTATGTTTATAGAACGATTGCCTATCCGTGGCTGCACGCCATCGGACAACGTCATTTAGCCTACGAAGCCTTCCTCCAGGTCCGCAGCAACTACCGGATGATCTTTATCTCCGATGCCCGGGACGTTATCCTCCAGGGCAATCCCTTCCGCGATCTTGATGAAACGAAATTGCACGTCTATGAGCTATCCACCACATACCTCAATTCCAGTGCTCTGAAAGCTAAGGACACTTTGGATCCGGACATCTACCTTGACTCGGAATGGGTGCAGCAAGTGTTTGGAAACGATGTACTGGATCGACTTCAGGGCCGTTCCGTCGCATGCTGTGGAACGACGATCGGCGGACGCGAAGCGATAATGGATTATCTCGCACGCATGACCAAAGCGATCCTCCGGTACAAATACCGGCCACTCGATCAGGCCATTTCCAACATGATCCTCCATCTGGAAATTCCTCCGGAACAGGTCGTTTTTCACAAGAACGGAGAGGGATCTGTGCTGACACTGGAAGGCATGGATGAAAAAGAGATCCATTTAGAAGATGGAGAAATGCGCTTCAACGGCCGCGCCACGGCTGTCGTTCACATGTATGACCGAATGCCTGAAACAGACGCGTTTGTTAAGGAGCTATATCCGTCCAGCGAATGATGGCCCAGCGTAGTCCATCGGACAACGATCGATCACAGCTCCCGACGCCTATGAAAAAGAGCGTCTTAACAAGAAGCACGCGAGAAGAACGACCAGGAAGATTCCGGTCATTTGTAGGTCTTGCCGTAACGGCCGAACCCCTTCGCGTGTAGCTCCAAACTGGGTCACCACATACAGCGGGAAGTCTCCGGCGGCAATCGCAATCACCGCTCCGAACATTCCAAAGAAATGAAATGCGATGGGAATGCTGGCAAAGATGCAAATGCAGTAAGCCGCATTGCCAATCGCATTGTACTGCGCCTTGCCGAGTGAAAAGAGAACCGGGGCGGTCGTTTGATAGAGCAACGTTTGCCAGAGTCCGAGCGCGAGAATAGGAATCATCCACGCCGCTTCATGATAGCGATGGTCGTAGAGTTTTAAAATCAACAGGCCGCCCCAGTTGGCCATAATGCTGAGCAGAAAGGCCCCGGCCAGCAAGGCATAGAAGCGGTATCGCAGATATTCCGCTCTGAACTGACTCTCATGCAGATGAATCATCCTGGCGATAAAGGGGTAAGCGACTCTGGTGCCGAGAGAAAGAATGACTGCGCGCGGAACATCTGAGAGCTGATAGGAGATCGAATAGATGCCGAGCAGAGTGAAGCTGATTAACTTACCGAGGATCAAACGATCGGCCTGAGAGGCAAAGAAGAAAAAGGCCGTGCCGACCATGATCCACTTTCCAAAATGCACAATGCCATGAACTGACGCTTTTTCCCAATGAAGCGAGTTGCGGATGCCGGGCGCAACCGATGGAATGTGGCTGAGAACCAGACGATAAAAAAACGAGATTACCTGACCGCCGACGATCGACCACACCGATGGCCAGAAGTATGCCCATATCACCGTGACGATCAGCGAGACGAGCGCGGTGCTACCGTCAATTCCGAAGAGCCGCCGAACCCTCATGTGACGAGACAGACTAAGCAGATTCGTGCTATTGAATCCGCCTATCAGGATCATCAGAGAGAGAACCGGAAGCAAGTACTTCAGTTGCGGATCATGATAGAAGATGGCCATCGGCCAGCTGATCGCGACCGCGATAAGCCAGAGAACGATGCCACGGATCAATTGGATCGTCCATGCCGTGTTCAGGAAATCAGGATCGTCCCCGCGTGGAGCCTGGATCACGCTCTGGCTTACTCCAATGTCGGAGAGCAGCGTCAGGCCAGTGATCAGCGTCATCAGCAGCGTCATCTCTCCGAAGTATGCGGGAATCAAAAGCCGCGTTAGCACGAGGCTGCTCACCACACGCAGAGCCATCCCCGACCCATATTCGAGGATCGTCCAGAATGAAGCTGTTAAGGCGCTCTTCTTGAGACCATGGAGTGCACTGGAAGGGTTGTCAGACAAGATCTCTGGGCTCACGATTGCTTGTTCACTCTGCATTCTTCAGAACTGCGATGAAGCATGTTGCCTGTAACCTGACTGGGCAACCACTCGACTCTCTCCTGCTCGAATTCGAGAGGCGTCGCTCATCGGACTCTTCAAACTTTCCCGCATTTCAAACTTTGCTCTCGTTTCCCGCTCGCGGAAGGTATGAACAATCCTTACGCCATATCCGCTCGGGATTCTTTCCCTCAGACTCTGTTAGCACTTCGCAACAATTCACCTGGACTTTGCCCAGCTTGCACGCTACAGCACGTTGCTATGCCCTCATAGCGTCAGACACTCAAGACATGCCGTGTTCGGCAGGAGACACAGCTTCTTCGGTATGGCATCTTCTTGTGAGAAGCTTCAGACGAATCAGGCCCGTTAAAACCATTAAGGCGAGCAGACCCTAGAAGGATTCCGGCACACTAAAGGAAATCCAGCTCGCCCCAAAAAGCCTAATTCTTTTGAAGAGTCTGTCTTGACATACCAAGGCTGTACGTCAGTGTACCGTTTCCACCAAACCCACACAACGCCGTTTCGGCCAGCGTTGCTACAACGAAGGTGTAACTCATGAACCCATGGATTGAAGGTCGAATACGATAAAATTTAGCTCGGAACCCACACTATGGCCGACACGACTTTGGCTGTCTCTGAAGCTGCCGACGTGGAGAGAACTGCTCCCCGGCAGGACTGTCGCGCCTCCTGGTGGAGATACCCGATTTACTGTCTGATTGTGGTTTCTCTGCCCGCTCTCTTTCTTCTCTCCTCCATCTTCATTGTCAGGTCGAAAAGCTTTCCGGTTGAATCTCACGATCCATTCCTGCTCAATCCCGACTATGCCTACAGCCTGAGTCATGTGAATTGCGACGTCGTTGTATTCGGCGATTCCACCGCGATCACTGGAGTCGATCCCACTGTCATCGAGAAGTCCACTGGACTCAAGACCTGCAACATCGCGCAGTCGCAGAGTATCCTTGCTCTTCTCGGGACAGCCGCTCTTGACAACTATCTTCAATCGAATGAGCCGCCGAAATACCTGGTGATCCAACTGGGGCCGGAATCATTCTCTCGGGATCATCAGCAGTTCTACTGGCCGGAAGGCATCACACTTCTGCTGCGAAAGAAATTTGGCCTGCGCACGCTGCTTACGCTGGTTGCGCACCCTCAAGAAACTTACGGCTTCGCCATTTGGGCCATCAAGGCAAAGCTTGGCGCGCTGGGTCCCGCTCCCAACTTCATCGAAATGGAGGCTACGTTTCGCTCCCGGTCTGGTTTGTTGATCTTGCCGAAGCCTCCTGAGACTGGGTGCGTGAAGCACGGGCTTTTATGGCCGCCAACCTTGTCATGGATCAAGGGACTGCGGGAGAAGTATTCGGTGAACGGAACGCAGGTCCTCATTGACGTAGCCCCAATACCTGCCTGCGAAAACGACATTGCACAGATTGCTGCTTCTTTAGCGGGCGTGACCGACAACACGTTACCGGTTTATCCGATCTCACTTTTTTCAGATCTCGATCGCCATTTGACCATGGTAGGCGCGGAGCGCTCTACCGAAGAGATCGCACAACAAATTCAATCGCGACAACAACGCCAAAAGTAAACGCGGTTCTGGCGCGCCTTCCAGTCTGGTTAAGGCGAACAGCGCACGATTTTCGAGTGAAAGGCACCAGCTGACCAATGCTGTTTAACTCCCCGGAATTTCTCTTCTGCTATTTGCCCATCGTGCTGGCTGGATTCGCGGTCGCCGGCAGATTTGGGCGCCTGCCGGTTGTATGTTGGCTCGCTTTCATGTCCCTGGTTTTTTATGGCTATTGGCGACCGGCATTTCTGTTTCTGCTCGTCGGCTCCATCATCGTGAACTTTACCTGCTCCAGATTGATCTGGAAATTTCAAGCGCGACCGGCTATTCAGAAGGCCTGCCTGGTTGCCGGGGTCAGTCTCAATCTGGGAGCGCTTTTCTATTACAAGTACTTGTTTGCGCTGCTTCATTTTCTCGATGGTGTCGGGGTCTTGCATCACTCTTTTGGAAATGTGATTCTGCCGCTCGGTATTTCCTTTTTCACTTTTACTCAGATTGCCTATTTGATCGATCTGGCTCAGGGAGCCGCCGAACCGCAGAGCTTCATCAGCTACGTATTGTTCGTAACGTTCTTCCCGCACCTGATCGCGGGACCCATCCTGCACCACGGCGAAATCATGCCGCAGTTCGCTAAGGGGCGCGACTTTTCTCTGAAGTGGAATGATGTTGCACTGGGGTTAAGTTGGTTCATCCTGGGCCTTTGCAAGAAGGTATTGATTGCCGACCGGATTGCCCGTTTTGCGGACTCGACGTTTGCCCAGCCTGCGGGTCTACCGCTGCTGAGCGCATGGCTCGGGGTTCTGAATTATGCGGTGCAGCTATACTTTGATTTTTCCGGTTATTCCGATATGGCCCTGGGGCTGGCCCGGATGTTCTCGATTGAATTGCCCTTCAACTTCAATTCGCCCTACAAGTCGCCCAGCGTGATTGAGTTCTGGCAACGGTGGCACATGACGCTGAGCCGTTATCTCACGGTCTATCTCTACAATCCCATGTCCTTATCGATCAGCCGGCGAAGGCTCATAAAGGGCAAGCCCACCTCGCGCAAGGCCACGCGGACGCTCGCCGGTTTTTCCAGCATGGTTGCCCTGCCCACGATTGCCACAATGTTTCTGGCGGGAATCTGGCATGGAGCGGGGCTGCAGTTCATCATCTTCGGAGTGCTGCACGGCGTTTACCTCACCATTAATCACGCTTGGCGAATCTTCCGCCGCGAGGGCACGGTCGTTGCAAAAATCATCGAATGGCGTCCGGTCAGCGTGCTGCTTACGTTCTTTGCAGTCTGCATCGCGGCCGTGTTTTTCCGGGCGGCGTCGACTCACGATGCCCTGCGGTTGCTTGCCGGCATGTTTGGCGCAAACGGTCTTGGGCTGCCGGCGCCCGTTATCGCCAAGCTGGGAACGGCTCTACCGGGATTGCTGCATGTGCCTTTTCTGGCTGCGCCCATGCTTCTGCTGTCGGGCAAAGCTTCCCTGGTTCTGGCGCTTTTCCCTGTTGTCTGGTTCCTGCCCAACACGCAGGAGATTCTCGGACAGGCCAAGGGAGAACACTCCGACATAACTGGATTTACGAAGATTGCGTTGTGGCGCCCGAATTTGGCCTGGGCAACCTCTCTCGGAATGGTGATGATTGCCGTTCTTTGGTACATGACAGACACTTCTTCATTTCTGTACTTCCAGTTTTAGAGACGCTGAAGACACCACGAAATGCGGGACTAGGAGCAATTTATGATGGATGCACAGAGTCTGGTGCGGAGATCATGCACGGGAATCCTCCTCCGGGACGCTCCGATCTACTCGATAGCACAAGGAGACCCTTGTTCCGGTAAGACTGCACGGCAAGAAACTCGTCCGGCTACAAATTGCCCGACTTTTGACCAGATTCGCGCTAAATATGCGCCGATGAGTGACGGCCGAGTTGCGAAGTCATCGAATCATTGCCCGGTCACCGATTGATCGCTTCAAGAAAATCCAGCTTCAAGAAAACACAGGATGAAACGGATGTTGAATCGAGCTCTTGCTCTCGCACGGGATATCTACACTTATCGCCGTTTTAATGTGCAGGACAAAATCCCACGTTATCGAGGCGTGTATCCGTCTTTGGCTGCCGCGGAGTGTGCCATACCCAAGGGAAGGCTGCAGGGATTCAATCTGGAGTCTGTACCGGATTACTTCCTCCAGATGGAACTTGCATTCAACCAGAACGATTATCCGATCCTGTTCTGGTTGTCGCAGGCTCTTGGGCCCGATGCCAGGGTGTTCGATCTGGGTGGCGGCGTCGGGCAGTGTTATTTCAAATATCAGCGGTATCTGTCTTATCCCCAGGGGCTGCAATGGCTGGTGTGCGATGTGGAAGCGTTCACATCGCGTGGACCTGAGTTCGCGCGCGAGCAAAACGTAACGAACCTCACCTTCACGACGGATCGCGGCGCAGCCGATGGGGCTTCGATTTATCTGACGAACGGCGCGCTCCAGTATATTGAGCCCGATCTTCCGGAAATCCTCGCTCAGCTTTCAGCACTGCCCCGTCATGTGCTGGTAAACCGCGTGCCGATGTACGATGGCGAGCCGTATTACACGGTTCAGTCCTCGATACACTCCTATGTTGCGCACAAGGTCGGCAATATATCGCAATTGGCCCGCGCAATGGCATCACTCGGCTACGAGAGAATCGATCAGTGGCAACTGCCACGAACACTGCGCGTACCATTTCATCCGGAGCGATATGTATCGAATTACCGCGGCTTCTACTTTCGCCTGCCGGCCGAATCAGTTCAGTCCGCGTAGGACCTGCGAGAAGCTCGGCACCTTCAGCCTGCTTCCTGCAGCCGCTTCTTCTTCCGAAAGATGATCGCCTTCCCCCGGCGCGAGAAAGAGGTTGCTTTCGAAGGCGTACTGGCGGGTGTAGAGGTCATAGTAACGTCCGCGCGCTTCGAGCAGCTCCGCATGAGTGCCGCTCTCCTGGATAAGGCCGCCGTCGATGACCAGAATCTGGTTGGCGCGCCGGATGGTGGAAAGGCGGTGGGCAATGACGAATGTAGTGCGCCCACGCATAAGATAGGCGAGACCTTCCTGGATGAGGGCCTCGGATTCGGAATCGAGACTGGAGGTCGCTTCGTCGAGGATAAGAATCCGCGGATCGGCAAGAATGGCGCGAGCGATCGAGATTCTCTGGCGCTGACCGCCGGAGAGCTTGACGCCCCGCTCCCCAACGATCGTGTCGTATCCCTCGGGAAAACGCATCGCGAATTCATCGACGCGGGCAATGCGCGCCGCCTCCAGAATCCGTTCCTCCGAAGCATCGGGGCGTGAAAAGGCCACGTTTTCGCGAATCGTGCCGTCGAAGAGAAACGATTCCTGCAGCACAACTCCGAGGTGGCTGCGATAACTCCCCAGTTCAACGGTCGCGAGGTCAATCCCGTCCAGAAGAATTCTCCCGCTATCCGGATTATGAAATGCGGTCACCAGGCTAATGATCGTCGACTTGCCAGAGCCGGACGGCCCGACCAGCGCCGTGACCGTTCCAGGCAGCGCGGAGAAGGAAATGCCGTGCAGGACCGGTTTGTCTACCTGATAGGAAAAATGAACATTCTCAAACGAGACGTCGCCGATGAGTTCTCCCTCGGGGATCCGGTACGTCCGGCGCGGGTCGCTGTCCTCTTCGGCTTCGGCAAGTAATTCACGCGTGCGGTCGAGGCCGGCGATCGCTTCCGTAAGTTGAGTGCCAACGGAAACCACCTGAAAAGCCGGCGCGATGAGGTAAGCCAGGAATAGGGCGTATTCGCCATATTGACCGATGGTGAGTTGTCCCCCGAGAAATTCCCGCGTTCCGATATACATCACCAGCGCGCCGATGACGCCCACCACCACTGTCGAGGACATGCTCATGAACGATATGGCAGTGATAGACCGCATGATGTTGGCAAGCAGGCTCCGCACCCCGGCGGTAAATACCGCCGCCTCGCGACCCTCGGCCCGGTAGCCCTTCACCACGCGCACACCGCCAAGCGATTCGGTCAGGCGCCCGGTGACGTCGCCGTAGATCTTTGCCCGGTCGCGATAGATGGGGCGGATGGTTGCAAAAACCGTTCGCAGAGCCAGCGTAAATCCAACCATGATGAGAAACGCGATCAGCGTCATTTTTGGGCTGATCCTGATCAGCACGATCAGAGACATGAGCGCCGTCAGCGAGCCGCCGACGAATTCCATAAGCCCGGTACCCATGAGGTTCCGCATGCCTTCCACATCGGACATGATGCGGGACACCAGGACTCCGGTACGGTTCGAATCGTAGAAGGCAATCGGCAGGCGACCAATGTGCGCCTGAATCTGAATACGCAGGTCGGTAATCAAAGTCCACGCTGCCTTGGAGAGCGATTGCGCCAGCGCAAAAGCAGTGATTGCCTGGATCGCGGTCGCTGCGATCACGCCGCCGACCAGCGGAAGCAGATAATACCCGTGGTGTTGAATCATCACGCCGTCGATCAGGAATTTAGTGGAAAGAGGCAGGACCAGCCCTGCGCCGCGGTTGATGAACAACAGGACGAGGCCGAATAGCAGGAGCCAGCGGCGGGGACGCATCAGTGCCCAGATTTCCGGCAACACGTTGCGCAGTTGTGGCCGGCTCTTCTCGGAGCCCGAATCCGGCTTCGCTCCCGATTTCCGGGGAGCCATCACCACCGTTTCCACATGATCAGTAGGCTGGGCCATCACTATGAACTTGCTCGCGCTTCAGAGTCTGAGGAGCGCGGGTGCTGCGGTGCTCGCACCGAACGACCGCCCGGCATCCGTGCGTGACTCAGCATGGCGCCGCACTGTTGGTTCAATCGCAAAGAAATACCTCTTCCTATCGACAAGACCAGTATCCCGATTGTGGGCGCAACCGGCGGAGAACGTGAGAAGTCCTGCACAGTATACCGTCACTTGATACGCGCGCACCCACAAAGCCTTCCGGCGCCGGGGATGGCATTTCGAAGGACTTGCCTCAGGAAAACCTGGGACCGTGGGTACTTAAGTTGAGTGTCTGGTTGCGGGAGATCGGTGCGAGAGGGGCCAGACTCCGGACAAGCGCCGCACGTGGGAACGTTTCCTGCAATTTCTCGGCTGCGCTCATAATTGTTCCGCTGGCATGCAAGTAGAGGCGCTTGGCAACCAATGCAGGCAGAGCCCCGTTCTGGGATTGACAGGACTCCTCAATAAATCCATCCCAGTTCGAAGCCTCCAGCATGTTCGCGCAGACGGAAATAGAAGTCGTCAGCACATGTGCGGAGTGCCACCAGCCGCAGGGCACGAAGATCGCCTCGCCTGGACGGATGGTCCCACGATATTCGGTTGCCTTCGCCAGCAATGGGAACCGCTCCAGATCAGGATCCTCAAGATTTTCGATCTGGGAGGTGTGGGGGGACTTGGGAAACGGATAAACGTAAGGACTGTCCTGGGGAGAAACCAGTATAAACTCCTTGTCACCGTAAATTTCTGTGATCATCGCATGCGCATTGTCGGAGTCGAAATGCATCAGTGGGAACTTGCCTCCCGGACCGCCGATCAGGAGCTTCAGATAACCATCCGGACGGTGGAAGCGCTTGGGCATTAACGGACTGCAATAACGGCGCGGAAAACTGTATGAGTTTTCCGGGGTCAGGTCCGGTAGAAGCTCCGGCATATGCTGGTGAATGATGACCTTATGGAGGTAAGGACCCGGATTTTCGGCGGTGGAGGCGAGTACTGCGTCAATCAAATCAGCAAAACGCATACTCACGCCATAGGTCACTTCCACCGTATTCGAACCGAACCGGCTCTTGAAGAATTCCGGGGTCCAGGTGCGAAGGGCATTCCATTGGGGCGCAACATCGCTAATGATTACGGGTCGATTTTTGGCCGCATACTCGTCCAGGAAGACCTGGTAAGGAAGAGTGCTGGCGCTTCTGCGCTCAATCGGCTGAATGGTTATCGCGGAACCGTTGCGGTTTGGTTCCGTGATCTGTGTCTGGGTCATTGAGACCCCTCCGGTCTTTCATGATGGTCGGCGCCTCGGCGCCGTCAATTACCTAAAACGAGATGTGTATGTATGTCCCAACGTCGAAGCCAGCTCGTCTCTCGGCGGATCATCCTTACTATCCCAAGTAAAATATCCCAACTGAGCTGTGCGCCTTCCCAGGATCAGCGATGCACCAGCCGCTTCAGACTTCGTGCAGCGCGATAACCGCCGCTCTTGATGCCATCAAGCATTGGCGATCTGCCGGGCCTGCGCGGATGGAGCCCTGCTTTGCGCAGCGCGTTGTTGATGCGGTAAGCGTTGGCGGTCGTATCCACATCACGCTTGAAGTTCATACTCAGGGAGACAGAGACGGATGATCCATTCTTCACCCAATGAGGAAAGGTCACGGGATTGCTTACACCTGTTCCCGGGCTCAATTCAAATTGCCAGGCTCTTCCCTGGAGATGCTCGCGATACTGAGGCGACTTGGTGTCATCGCCCGACCAGAACTTTTCGAGCTCAATGTCGGTAAGCACTTCGGTGTCGTTACCATTGAAGATGTGGACTGTTTTCGAGCCCTGAATCTGCAGGAGAAAATTGGCTTCGCCGTCAATGTGGTACGGCGTGACACGGCCAGGCGAAGTGATGAGAATGGTCATGACCGGATCTCGGTACGAGCGCCGCAGATCGACGCCGCAGAGCCGGTTCAGTTCGTCGATACACACTTTGAGGAAAGCCGCATACTCCGGGTATTCCTGCACCCGCTTTAACATGATGAGAGAATTCGATTCACCAATGTTCTCGAGAACGTCAGGCAGGGATTTGCCATCTGGCACGCCGCGCCACTTTTCGCCCGGCGCGGTGGTTCCCGTCTCAAAATAATAGCCTCCGGATTTAGTCTCGGCACGGGTCGCAAGCCTTGACAAAACCGCCCAGCTGAAAAGATCGGACTCATGAACGGAATGGAAGAAGGGGAACGGCCTTCTATCAAATGCAGTCTGAAAGGTCTCCCGCGAAGGCGAATCGTATGGGAAATAGCGGGAACTGACGACAGCGACTGTCATACGAATATCCTTCGTTGGCGAGACTTACTCGAGCATGCAGGGGGCCGCGGGACAAAAGAACCAGACACTCGGAAGGCACATGGCAGGACTCTTTCGGTCCTCTAATCTTGAATACTGGATGCCAGACTCTTTCTTCCCCGGCAAGTCCGCAGTACTCCGTTGAGTTTACTTCTGGAATCATGAGCTATGCTATCCCCCATTGGTAACAAGCAAGGGTAATCTTTCGCGGAGTTCCTACTAATTCGACCCACGATTACCATTTGGGGATGGCAGCGCGCGGAGGCACCTGTTAACTTCAGCCTGTTGATACAAAAGGCTCGGCAATCGACCAAGAATGGCCGGAGCTTCACTGGAAATACCTTGCTACTTGACTGACTGATTGTTGCTTTTTCTGCTTTTCGTTCTTTGTTCACAACACCTCTCTCAGTTCTTCGCGTCGGCACTCCATATGGAGTGACATAGGCGAAGCCTTGCCGAATCGTTAACTCATCCCAACTTTCCTGCACAGTGCCAGCAGGGTTGCTTGGATACGACCTCGGAAATTCGCATCCGCTTCTGCGTCCTCCCGGCAAAGCGCCCCCCATGCGATGGCACGTCGATAGTCTGCTGACTATTTCTCGAATCAGATCTTCCGGCAATAGGACTCGCAAGCATTACGGTGGGGACACCATAGCAATGGGCGCAAATTTAGGAGTTACTTCTGTCTTCGGTCAAAAGGTCGTCGAGCCTGACTCAAGGCCGGCGATCCGCAGTGGTTTCGCATCAGTCAAAAGACGTTCGGCAAGCCAGTCATCGGTCACGGCGGTATCGATGATGGTATTGGACGTGATCGCCGTCATGGCAGCGCTTTATCTTGCGCTGCATCTCGACCTGGGTCAAGCGAGGGGAAATTGGGTCAGCCTGCAACAAGCGCGTGCGGGAGGCCCCGCATTGCTTGTGGAGCTAGGCTACCTGGCGTGGTTCATTACAGCTCTTCTGGTGCTGAGTTGGCACGACGGGCTTTATGGCCGACTGCAGACGCAGTCCATCCTTCATGAGCAGCGCAGGACCGTCCAGGCTTGCCTCAACGCGGGACTCTTGTTATGCGGCGGGATGTATATGACCCATGACGCAAACATTTCCAGAGCCGTTGTCGTTTCTCTCGTATGCCTGACTACGGCATTCCTCTGCCTGCTGCGCGGTCTGTGGCGCTATTCCTCGCATCGGGATTTCGAGAAGGGGCTGGGGACGAGGAACGTCCTCATTCTGGGCTCCAGCCATGTTGGCGACGCAGTTCGCCAGCAGATCCTTAAGCATCGACGCCTGGGGCGGATATTCAAGGGCTTCGTAGATCTTCCTGGCGACGTCTCCGCCCACATTGACTCGGGAGACGTGATTGGCGACCTGTTCCAGCTGCGACCCCTGATACGCCAGCATTTCATCGACGAAATCATTATCGCCGGGAGTTGCAGCACTTCTCAGGTAGTGGAACTGGTCGAGATGGCGAGGGATCTGGATGTAGAGATTCTCGCAATTCCCGGGTTGTATGAGGACATGGCTCCCGAGGCTCCTATCTTCTATCTGGGAGACTTCCCGGTGATGGCGATTCACCGGCGGGATGACAAGGCTCTGGCCTGCCTGCTCAAAAGGGTGATCGATACGGTGCTTTCGCTCTTGCTGCTGCTCTTTCTCGCACCGCTCTTCCTCGTCATCGGCATTGCCATCAAGCTGACCTCGCCAGGTCCTGCTTTCTATGTCTCCGATAGGATTGGCAAAAAGGGCAGGGTGTTTCGGCTCTGGAAGTTCAGAACCATGAAGGTGGACGCCGACCGCATGAAGGCGTTCCTGGCATCCTCGAACGAGCGGGACGGCATTTTGTTCAAAATTAAGAACGATCCTCGCGTGACGCCGCTCGGCAGATTTCTGAGGAAGTTCAGCCTCGACGAATTACCGCAGCTCTTTAACGTACTCTGGGGTGATATGAGCCTTGTGGGGCCTCGTCCTCCGCTGGCAAATGAAGTCGCGCGCTATGAGTTACAGCATTATCGCCGACTTGAAGTTCTGCCCGGTCTGACGGGCCTCTGGCAAGTGCGCGCACGACACGATCCTTCGTTTGATCAATACGTAGCGCTCGACATCGCGTACGTGGAGAACTGGAATTTCTGGATGGATCTGAAGATTCTGGTAAGAACTGCCGAAGTCGTTTTGCGCGGAACCGGATCGTAGGCTAGCCGGCATAACCGAGACGGCAACAGACTCGGGCGCCAGATCGCAAATCGGCAAGGAGCATTGCGGAACCCCCAGCTGAACTCTTTTACTTACGAATCACCATTTCGACTCGATCGTTGTCGAGTCACTGGGGCATAAAGCGGATGCGCATTTTATTGACTGGCTCAAACGGGCAAGTGGGTACAGAGTTCCGTAAGCTTGGCCAGAGAACTGCGGAAATTATTTCTACCAGGAGTCGGGAGCTGGACCTGACCAGGGAAGAAGAGATACGGCGGTTCGTACGTGATCTAAAACCAAATGTCATCGTGAATGCGGCGGCTTTCAGCGATGTCGACGCCGCCGAGCGCAACTGGGACGCATGCTTCGCCATCAATGCGATGGCTCCGGTGGTACTGGCTGAAGAGGCTCACAGGTTGGGCGCGCTTTTGATCCATTACTCGACCGACCAGGTGTTCGATGGCAATAAATCCGAGCCGTACACGGAATGGGACCCGACTTCGCCGCTGAACGTGTACGGAGCTTCCAAAGTCGCCGGCGAAGAAGGGATCGCCTCAAGTTTCGCTCGAGCCTTGATCCTTCGTCTCAGCTGGATATACAGCGGACAGGGAGAAAATTTCCTGCGGTCGATCCTTCGCCTGGCAAACCATAATAACGAGTTGCAAGTGGCAAACGACCAGGTTGGAGCACCGACTTCGGCAATATCGATAGCCCGTGCCACGGAGCGGCTGATTCGTATGTATGCCAACTCCCGGAAGACGCAGTTTCCTACTGGTATATACCACCTGACTGCGACAGGAGCAACCTCGTGGCATGGATTCGCTTCAGCTCTCCTGACCGCTACCCATCAGCGGCGGAAACCAATCGTTGTGCCGATCTCTACAACAGAACACTCCTCCTTTGCGCGGCGGCCGAAGAACTCGCTCCTCTCATGTCAGAGGTTCCTGACTACGTTCGGATTTCAACTGGCGCCGTGGCAACAACAATTGAATGAAGTTCTGGCGGAAATGATGGTTGAGAGCGCGGTGGAAACGGTTCCGGGCGGCAACCTCATCCTTGTGACGAGGCCTGATTGAGCGGCCGGACAACTTATTTCGGATGAAAATCAACCGAAAGAGTGCAGACAAGCGAGCCGTCATCTTTCCAGATTGTCCCATCGGCAAACTGCACCTTCTGCAACGTGACGCTCTCCCCCGCGTGGTGCATGTCGACAGACGCTGCGTCGAGATTCCAGATGTGGCTGTGCGGTTGCATTCCAGGAGTGATTTCCCGGTGATAAGTTAGATCATCCGGGTAGGGGTGTGAGTTTCCCTGAAAATCCAGGATCGACAAGAGCAGTAACATGTCAGTAATCGTCCTGTGAGTCTGGCTGGTGAAGGCCAGCCTTAACTGCGGAACAGACGCACCTCCCGCGTGGTTATAACGCAGGTCAAGCCGATCAAGGCTGATCGGGCATTTTGCAGGAGGCTCTGTTGGCGCTGCGACAACGCTGCGAGCGAAAGCCAAGCAGCAAATTGATATTGTCAGCAGCGAAGTTCTGGCCCTCTTCATTGACTATCTCCACGCATATTGCGGGTTATTGTAAACTCATTAACATATGGGGATTTTTCGAGCGGACTGGTGCCGGGCAACCCCGTGTTAAGCAATTGATACCAAGTTCTAGTAGTGCTCACACGAATGAATCCTCAATGCGACGCCGGAATTGGGAGCGACTTGTTGTCTGACGAGTCCAGTATGCGCCCTCAGCCTCAGCGAATGCGCGCGGACGGCGTGGCATCTCTGGAAGAATTGATGCGCCGCCTGCCGGCTGCGCGCCGGCCTCCTCAAACAGCCGCCTCCTCCGCAGAGGCATCGACGATCTGGGAGCCTGAAGAGAGAGCCTTTCTGCAGCTGGCTGCTCAGGCGATGGCCATTCGCCTGGAGGATTTGGTGCTGGCCGGTTTCGCTGGCATGCTCTCCCGCCTGAGCTGGCAGGAGACGATCTCTGTCCTTTACCTTTCTCCGCGCACTTGTCTGGCCACCTTTTCATGGGAAGAGGGCGCTTCCCTTCGCTCCGGGCTCGGAACAATGCGGTACGACGGGTTTTCCCCGGATGACATGCCAGTTCTTGCCGGGGCTAGCTACCTGTTTCTGCCGGATGGTGCTCCCGAACCTCTGTTGGGTGCGGCCGACCTGCGCCTCATGGTGAAAGAAGACTCTGACCGCCTGAAAATAGTTCTTGCCAGCGCCACCTGCAGATGGGCACAGGACACGCTCGCGGACTGGTTGCGTTTGCTTCGCGGCTTCTTGCTGGCTGCAGTGAAGATTCCCGATACCTCTATCAAGTTATTGCCTCTCCTTGAAGACGACTCGGTTCTGGACGCTTACACGGCGCTGAATCAGACCGCCGCCGAGTTTGCTTCACAAGCCTGTGCGCATGATCTGATTACACGCCAGGCAGAGCGCAACCCGCAGGGCATCGCCGTGGTCTTCGGAGGCAAACAGTTGACCTACCGGGAGCTGGAGGAGCAAAGCACCCACCGAGCCCGCCATCTTTTAGCCATGGGTGCGGGTCCAGATCGCCCCGTGGCGATCTGCATGGAGCGGTCTGAACAGCTGCCGGTTGCCCTGCTCGCCGTGCTCAAGTCAGGTTCTTGTTATGTACCCCTTGATCCTCAGCACCCCCGTCAACGAATCGCCCTGACCTTGCAGGAATGTCAACCGGTCGCCGTGCTTTCGGATTCCGTCGTTGCACCGTCGCTCCGGGACAATTCCGTTCCAGTCCTTTGCATGGATGAAACCTGGCCCGAGACCCAGGCGAGCGGACCGGCTATTGTCCAGGTAACTCCTGACGATCTGGCCTACATCATCTATACCTCGGGGACCACGGGAAAACCCAAGGGCGTGAGGATCCAGCACCGCTCCCTGGTGAATTTGCTGGATGCGAATTCACGGATGCCGGAATTGCACGCGGGAGATCGCTTGCTGGCGGTGGCTACTATTTCCTTCGATATCGCCACCATGGATATGCTGCTTCCTCTTTCCTGTGGCGCTACGCTGGTCGTAGCAGATCGATATGCGGCTGGGGATCCATTCGCGCTGGCTGGCTTGATCGAAGAGCAGGATGTGACCTTTCTGCAGGCCACTCCCTTCACCTGGCGGCTTCTGGTGAACTCGGGCTGGAACGGCAAGCGCGACCTCAGAATGATCTCGGGAGGGGAGGCTCTGCCGCGCGATCTGGCCAATGAGCTGCTCCCTCTTGGCTGCGAGCTTTGGAACTGTTACGGGCCTACCGAAACGACAATTTACTCGAGCTCCATTCGCATTGAGTCTGGGAGCGGCATTGTGCCCGTGGGTCCGCCGATCTCCAATACCAGCTTTTATGTCATGGATGTCGGCGGGAGGCCAGTGCCCCTCGGGGTGCCGGGAGAGCTATATATCGGCGGAGTCGGCGTCAGTCCCGGCTATCTACAGCGGCCGGAATTGACGTCGCAACGCTTTGTCCCGGACACATTTGCCTCTGAGTCCGGCGGCATGCTCTTTCGAACCGGCGACCTGGTGCGCGTGCTCAGCAACACGGAAATTGAGTTCATGGGCCGCTTGGATCACCAGGTAAAGCTGCGCGGATACCGTATCGAGCTGGCCGAGATCGAGTCGGTTCTGCGAACCCATCCTGCGGTCGAGAATGCGACAGTGATTCGGCGCGAGGACGTCCCCGGCGAGCCACGGTTGGTGGCCTATATAACCGAGCACCAGGGGAAATCTCCCAAGGACAAGCCGCAGTCAATCGAATTAAAGGAGTACGCTGCCCGCTCCCTTCCCGAATACATGCTGCCCTCGCGGATCATTACGCTGGCCGCTCTGCCGCTCACCGCCAGCGGCAAAGTCGACCGGCGCGCCCTGCCATTGCCCGAGAGCGTGCCCGGACAAACCGGTGGCGCACCAGCCTCTCCTACCGCGCCCGAGAATGAGTTGGAAGCCCAAATACTGGAAATCTTCCGGGAGATTCTCGGCCAACCCTCCCTGGGAGTCACTGACAGCTTTTTCGACTATGGCGGATATTCCCTGCTGACCGCAAGACTGTTCTCGCGTATCCATCGCGTGCTCGGACAGAAGCTGCCCATCAGTCTTCTATTCGATGCGCCTACGGCACGAGGTCTGGCGCGGATTATGCGGAAGGGCGAAGTGCTGCCGATTGTCGTGCCCATCCGAAAAGAGGGCAGAGCTGCTCCGCTGTTTGTGATTCATTCGTATCTGATCTACGCCGCCCTGCGCGAGGCGATTGACGAAGAACGGCCGATCTACGGAGTCAGGGAGTTGGACGACGACAAACCCATGGGAAGCCTGGAAGAACGGGCGGCCCTGTACGCCAGGGAGATCACCCGCGCTTATCCCGATGGACCGCTGAGTCTTGCCGGATGGTGCCTCGCTGGGTCGCTTACCGTGGAAGTCGCCCGCCAGCTGCGTGTGGATGGCCGGGTGGTGGCGCTGGTAGCTCTGTTTGACTCGGAACGCCCAGGATACAAGCCGATGCTTACAGATGGCAGCAGCCTGATGAAAGCGCGATTCCTGAGTTTCGCCGAATTTCACTCGGTGCGCCTGCGGGACCTTGATTGGCAGGGCAGACTCCGCTATCTTTCTGCGCACACAGCGCATTGGTGGGAAGATGTGCTCGAGTCCATTTCCATCAAACACAGCAGGGAATTTCACTGGCTGCAGCATCATCTGCCGTTTCTTCTACCCCAGCACATGCGGGAACACTTCGCTGGCCTCGGTCTCGAAGACTTGCTGCCGCGTGCTCAGCAGTTCTATCCAGGCAAAATCGTGCTCTTCCGTGCTTCGGACGTGGTCCGGATTTCAGGCGCCGAACCGTCTCTGGGGTGGAATGTCGTAGCCAAGGACGGCGTGGAGGTCGAGTTCGCCCCGGGCGACCATGAGTCAATGTTCCGCGCCCCCCATCTGACGCAGTTTGGGAAGATGCTGCAAAGAGTGCTGCGGGAGGGCGAAGCCTCGTGCGGATTTGCGGACGCGATCCGCTGAAGATGTGTAACACCTGATCCGCTGAAAGATAAGTCGACTGCGTGACGATCAGTCAGGACCGTTTGGCTGCATCGACATGGTCAACTTCGCCGGCCCTTTTCAAGGACTGTTGATCGAGCACGCGCGCACCCGATTCCCTTTCCCGGAAATCACCACTCCAGGATTCTTCGTAGTGAAGCGTGTCGAGCTCATACGCGCCTTCCTCGTCTGGCGACTGTATCTCGACATGAACCGCACGCGCGGCAGCCTCCCACGTACTCATGCCTCCCATCACCAGCAGGAGGGGCAGAATCATCGCGCTATTGAGCAGGTTATCGATGGCTGTCATAAGAATGACGGCCACAAAGGCATGGCGCAGATTGAGATCTTCGATGTCAGAGCGGGCAAAAGGAAACCAGACTACGCGGATGATGGGGATAAGTTGCAGGGCTTCAAGTGCGAGCAGCCCGAACAAACCGTACATCCCAAAAGCCAGCAGCCACAGTCCCGACGGCCGCAGACCGGAATTGCGCCACCAATCCCACTGATTCGAACCGAGGATGGGTTGCTCAAGGGCGAGGTCCACGGTGCGCTCGTCTCGCGCCAGACGCGCAGAGAGAGAACGGCGCCCGATCTTCTTGAGAAAGTTGGAAACCGCGCGAGCCGCCCCGTGGTGTTGCACCAGCGATCGCAGCGACACGATGTTGGTGAGCCGCATACTGGCAAAGGATATGATTCCGATCACCAGCAGGACGGCGCATACGCGCGGAAAGTATCGGCGGCTCACGAAGACGAACGGCAGCAAACCGATGAGCAACAGAATACTTCCCGTCGACTGGCATAGCACCGTGACGATGCACAAAATGGCGGCTACCCATGCGGCGGGTATGCCAAGGATGCGATCTACGGTATGGCGCAACCATAACCAGACGGCAATCAGGGCTGACGTGGCCATCCATATCCCGAGCTGGGTGCCGTTTTCGAGCAGACCGATCGGCCGATAACCGAAATAACGGTGTGCTCGCACCCATTGATAGGGCTGATAGCCATACAGGTGCGCGTAAAGTTGTGGACCCGTCCAGATCTCCACCAGGCAGATGGGAACATAGACCAGGCCGGCAATCACGAAGGCCTTCGCGGCCAGACGAATCGAGGCGGTATCGGAGAAGTAGAGGCGGCCCAGGACATAGGGCACTCCCCAGGCGAGGACCTGGTACACCTCGCTGACCATTCCCTCGCCGAAAAACTCGGGGTTGGCGATCGCGGAAAGAAACGGGACAATGCACCACATGCACATGGGCAGATCCCAGAAGGTCAGCCGGAAGCTGCGAAAGATCTGCCGGTCGAAAGCCAGCACCCAAAGAAGGCCGGCAAAGCCAGTCACCGTTGCCTTGGTCAGGAAGTATTGGGCAGGCAGACTGTTGCCGAGAATCCAGTAGGGAAAGAAATCGGGGCTGGGAACATAGCGCGCCGCGGGCAGCACAGCCCAACCGCCGATGAAATTCAGCAAAATAGCGACACGAATGGGATAACGCCGAAAAAAGATCAGCGAGACAGGAATCCACGCGACGTAGGCCAGCAAAGGGGGGAGGATCACGAGGGGCCCTCGGCTAAGCAGACCTTACCATAAGCGATAAGCCTCAGACATGAGAACAATAGCAGAATGGTTAACCCCGGTACGGGCGACGGGCATGGCGACTTATCTCGTTGCGGCGTCATCGTGTGGAGTGGCATGGGTCAGGGTTCGGCGGGATAAGGGCAGGTCGCGTCTGGCGCTCATCCTCGGGATTTTGCAAACGGCGATATTCCTCGATATCGCATTCGACTGGAGATGGAAACTTTACGACTTGTTGCGCTCCCGGGCAATGGCCAATCAGTGGTACAACCAAAGGCACTGGCCGCAGATAGGGATGCTTGCCCTCCTGACAGCGCTGCTTCTGATCGGGATCGGACTTGCCAGGCGGCGATATCCATCGGCGGCAGGCGCAGTACTGGCGACAGAAGGAGCCCTGCTGTCTATCGGTTGCTGGTCGACCGAGGTGATCTCGCTGCATGCGACAGATGCGCTCTTGTACCATCGCGCTGGCCCTCTGATGATCGTCAACTTTGTGTGGGCACTGGCCTGCACGATGACCGTTATCGGCATTTGGAAAGCATCCGGCTAGAGCGGTTAGCCTCTGGAGCCGTCCGCCTTAAGGCCCATCGTGGAAGGGCGCGTGACCCTCAGCGACGTATCACGGGGTACGACCATCTACTACACCCCCGACGGCAGCAAGCCTACGACATCGTCCAAACTCTATATGGGGCCAATCACGGTTTCGGCGAACGAAACGATCAACGCGATCGCGGTCTCGAACGGGGCTACCGACAGCCCTGTGACCTCAGCCGCCTACACCATCGATCCACCTTAGAGAGCTGGCCGAAGATACTTGGCCGACAATTTCCCCTGAAGTCCTATAATAGAAATAGAAACCCAAAGGCCCGGCTGCCATCGCAGTCGGGCCTTCGTCTTTGGGCGAGACCACCTCACGCAAGGCTCTTGGAATCAATGAAGATTAACTAACATCTTTGGTTTCAACGACGGCATTTAACTCTAGTATTTTCTATTAGATGCGCATAAGTGCTTTGTTATGAGTTAATTACACTTCAACCCATCCATTAGCTCCAATGGAATGAATTAAGTAGCAAGAAAATGGAGGATAAGGGGGAGGGGGAAGGAGGGGAGGGGTACTCAAACCACGAGCGAAGACCTATGGCCCCTATGCCTGGGATTGCCGGCGAACACAGGAAACACAGGATCTGTCAGGAACAAACGGGCAACAATTCCAGGTTTGAGATTGTTGCCCGAACTCGTGTTGGTCTTCAGTTCGACTTCCGCGCGGCAGTCTGAGACGTCGCGCCGATGGTGTAAGTGGCAGTGACGATTGCGCTGCTGGTGGAACCACTCGAGCCCGCCAAAATGGCGATCGCCTTGATTGTCTGTGAATGGCCAACGTAAATGGGCTCCCAGTAGTTTGGCGAAGATGCGGTAGGCGTAGTTCCGTCCGTGGTGTAGTAGATGGTCACCCCCGCCGTCGCGTCCGCGAGCTGCACCGCCTGCGGCGGCCCGTAGGCGCCGCCTGGCTCGCTGAAGGTGGGCGCGGCGACGTTCGCGCTGTTCTGCGGGCTATTGATCGTGTAGGCTGCCGTCCCCACCGCACTGTTGGTATCGCCCGGAGCCACTGCAATTGCCTCGAGGGTCTCCGTTGAACTGACGGTAATGGGGCCCGTGTACTTCGTCGAGGACGTAGTCGGGATCGTGCCGTTGGTTGTGTAGTAGATGGCCGCGCCTGCGGTTGCATCCGCGATGGTCACCGTCTGCGCCGCCGTGTAGCTCCCAGCCGCCACACTGAAGGTGGGTGTAGCTGTGGTCTGGCTTCCGGTAGAAGAAAAGTTCCACGCCAGGATTTGCTGCGTGGCAGTCTGCCCCCCAGTGCCTCCGGTAAATCCGACGAGTGCCGCGTTCTGGCCGATGATTCCTGGAAGGTTAATCGGAAAGGTGGTTGTGTACGATTTATTGTTCACAGTATCAGTGATGGTCATGACAAGATTCGCGCCGTCATAGACCATATGAACAGCCTTCGCGTGGCTATCGTGCAGGTTGATTCCCGTCGAACTGAGATCAACCGAAGGTGTAGTGGGTGTGGCTCCATTGGTAAAGATGCCAATGGAATCGCCGCTTGAGTTCCACAGGTCAAACGTTATCGCCACGCTGGGTGTGATGTACTCATAGCCGAGACCGAGGCCCCACATTCCCTCCGCACTTGTACCCTGGTTCTGCACAGTGAAAGTGAACCCGTTCGCATTCGCACCCTGCATCTGGAAGGTGAAGTCATTCGTAAATGATTGGATATTTGCGGGCAGGTAGTACCACGCCGATCCCGCCGCATTGGCCGTAGTGGCGCTGGTCAACTGCAGGATCGATCCGCTGAACTGCGCCGTGCCATTAAGAACCATTTGTGCTTGCGAAACGTCAAAGCCTCCGCTGTAGTTGACGTCTTGGACCTGGATGGTGAAGGTGGCAGTCACTACAGGACTGTTTAGGTAGAACGGAACCACAGCGATTGCCCGGATCGTCTGTGATAGCCCCACTGTGAGGGGTCCCGTGTATTGCGTCGAAGACGTCGTCGGCGTTGAACCGTCAGTTGTGTAGTAGATGACCGCGCCCTGTGTCGAATCCGAAATCGTCACCGACTGAGGGGTGGAGTATGTTCCGGCAGCTAGTCCAAAGACAGGCGCCGCCGCCTGCGCGGGGCCGGTTAGGGTCCCCGGCCCAGTCCAGCTCAATACGGTCATCGAATAAGGGGGAAGGTTATACGGAACCGTGGGGCTGATGCTGGCTGTTGTTGTCGTTGTCTGCACGGTATTCGAGGTTTCGTTGTCATCAGTAATGTTTGCCGACGTCAACTGACTCACCTGCACTGTCCCACTTGGCGCGTTAGGCCCAGAGAACGTAACTGGCAAGGAATTAGAAACACTTAGGTTGAAAAGGACCACGCTGTGCGAGGTTCCATTCAGAAATGCAAACGACTGAATCTCGTGTGCCCCGCTTAGCACCACGCCATCGGTGCTGAGCGGCTGGTTCCAGGTTGGATTCGCGCCGGTCTGCACAGTAGCCAGCAGGCTTCCCTGGATGGCGGTGTTTGCGAGCGCCTCAGCAAGGAAAGAGGGCCTGCGGTAATTGTTCGGGCCCATGTCGACCACCAAACCATACACTGGGACGGTATTTCCATTGGTGCCTGAGTTCTCGAATCCCGGCAGCTCAAAGGAATTCTGAGTGGAAATCCCCAGCCTCATCATCTGCAGCATGTGATCCGCAAGCGCAACGCCGGCACCCACTGATGGAACAAACTGGTTGGTTTGGGCTTGCGTGATGGTTCCGCTGAGCGTGCTCAGATTCACTTCGTAAACGCCGATTTTTGTGGGTTTCGCGGTCCCTGACGCGGACGTCATCTGTTGCATAGCGTACGCCGCGTTCTGGTAGACCGATCCGCCGGGGTTATCAACCCACTCAGGTTCGGCAAACAAGGCCTGGAACATACTCGCCGTCGACGCTGTGTTCACACTGTCAGCGATATAGGGCGCGATAGAGATCGAGTCTTGTTGGGTGCTGTAGCTTAAAAGTGAATTGCTGTAACCCGGATTGATTGCCCATCCGCTCAACACTAAATCGAATTTGGAGGGGTCAAAATTCGGAGATTTCCGCGCGGCTCCAAAGACCTGATTGGCCCACTGCGGATACGCCGGATAAGCCATTGAGTTACCCGCAAAACCGGTGTTCCAGGTTTCGTTTCCCAGTTCAATATGGATGGTGTTAAAGACAGTCGTCCAGGGAGCTACCTGGCCCTCGGCCACGCGAATCGCGCTATAAGTGGTGCTGCCATTGCCGGTCAAATAGTCCATGAAATCAGTTATCTCCTGCGGCGTTGTCGCCGTCGGAATGGTAAGCCATGGATCGGCTCCAACTGCGGCGCAAAGCTGCAGGAATTCCGTGATCCCATACGGAAGGTTGTAGGCGACTGCACTATTTGTGAATGCGCCTTCGCGGTAGCGGGCAAAGGGCGTGGCAATCTGATCGTAAAGGTCGGCTCCGATGGCGGCAGTAGTGTTCATGCGAATCGTTCCCGGCTGAAGCGTCTTTAGTGTATTCACCACGTCGTCACGAAACGCGGTCGTGTTGGTCGGATCGGAGTTTGTTTGAGTCACGGAAACATCGTCCAGGAGTACGGCCGACTGTGCAACTTGAAAATTGAATAGAATAGGACCGATTGCACTCCCATTTTCGTTCGCAGTAAAGGTCAGAGTGTAGTTGGCCCATTGGTTGCTGAGTTGGACATTCTGGTTAAGGAAATAGGTCCAACCTGCGGTCAGGCGCTCGAGGTTTACATTCAAAATATTGGTGCCACCCACACCTTTGGCACGAAAAGTCACGGCATAGGTGCCATTCATCTGAATGAAGGTGTGGCCATTCGTTGTATCAAATCCGTGACTGATCGTGGCGGAATCATTCGCTCCAGTCGCCGTGACCTCCAGCGCCTGTTTGCCGGGAGTTTCCGGGGATAAGTCATTCAGGTCTGTCGCTACGGTTGCGGCACCCGAGAGATAAGTCACCCAGCCTTCTTGCGCATCTCCAGGAAAATTATTCGTGACGACTACATAATCCCCCACCGCCAGAGAAAGACTCTTATCGAAGGTGATGAGTTGCTGACCGCAAGCTAATGAGCAGGCTTCAGGAATCATGACACTCGAAACAACATTTCCTGCCATCCCAAACTGGGCGCCGGAGACCACGAGATAGGTCCCACCGGTCCAGAAGCCGCTGGGCTGGTCGCTATACGTGTTTCCGTCCGTGCAGCTGTTGGCCGTCACTGTGACGCAGTGAAGTACGCTGCGGTACTTCATGCCTTCGAAGCCACTGTTACCGAAGATCAGGTTTTTCATCATCTGGCCCGAATCATAGCTGTCTTGATCACCGAGATTGATTCCCAGTCTCGTGACTGAAGGTTGCACGTACGAACTCGTAACCTGAATGTTTGTGGGGGCAGTTGTCTGAGCGAAGCTATCCAGCGGAGCGTTTAGGAATGCGGTTATAAGGAACAGAAAGAAAACGGCACACCACGACTGTATGTATCTGGTCGACAAGGGCATGATTACTCCTAAGTATGAAATCCAAATGAGCGAGGAACGAGTCTGTTACCTTTAGCTACTTCTTGGAGGGACCGTTGGGTGAGTATACAAAGAGCGGCCGGATCCCTTATGAATTTGAAGCTTGAATTCTTGAATCCTTCTTCCCAGCGCCAGGATTAGATTTCTGAATTTTTGGTAATCGGGCAGAGAAGAGCTCAAGGATGAGCTGGAACTGGATCAAAGTTCTTATCACTGTAAACCATAGCTACAAAAACATACCCATAAAATTAAAAAAACGTAGCATTTTGCTGTCCGGCTAGCACTCAGAATTTTCCCTCTGCATTCTTCCTAGAAAAATTCTAGCTTGTGCCAACTAGATTTTCGAGATGAAAACTGTATTCTTGGGCCGCCGCACCGACGGATTTCAAGCTACCTGCGAGGAGCATGGAGAGTACGAGACCTATTGTGTAGTACGTGAGGTATTTTGGGAAGCGTTTATGTGCCGTCAATTGTTACTAGAACCGGTAGCATCGATCAACCTCGTAAAATTTACGTCTTTTCTTACATGGTCGAGGCATTTTCTACTCGGATGTCCCGACCCCAAAAACTAAGCCGTTTCGGAGTTGAGCGTTTGCGGTCTGAGGTGGTTCTCTGAAGAGGAGAGGAGCACCGAGATCGCCAAGCGCGGGCACAGCGAAGAGGCGACTCTGCGGGTTTTGCAGGAAACGGAATCAGGCGAGACAGTGGTCGAGGTCTGCCGCAAGCATGGGATAAGTGAGCAAAGTTTCTATCGTTGGAAGAAGAAGTACGCTGGCCTGGGGCTGAACGAGCCGCGTGAACTTCGCCAACTTCGAGGAGAAAACTCAAAGCTGAAGCGGCTGGTGCCGGATTTGAGTCTGGATCGGCACATCCTGCAGGAGATCGTCGCAAAAGAGCTGAAGGGCCTCGCGGCCGCCGTGAACTGGCCGAGTGGGCCAACAAGCGCAT
>Ga0210398_10000162_pt1 | contig 83208 bp, 72 predicted proteins | sample IncBWC4OmetaG_FD_161047 | JGI IMG/M metagenome (GOLD analysis project Ga0210398, IMG submission 161047) | Forest soil microbial communities from Barre Woods Harvard Forest LTER site, Petersham, Massachusetts, United States - Inc-BW-C-4-O | ecosystem: Environmental > Terrestrial > Soil >... | reverse complement strand
GCGACCAGCGGCAGAGACTTTGACCCGATCTCGTCGAGTTGTCGAAAGAGTTCGCCAAACTCAAACGGCGGCGTGACCGCAGCCCGGACAACCTGCCCGAAGAAGAGACCGAGATCTCCGAACCATTCGAGAAATTCGCTGATTAATTTCTTGGAGGAATTCACCGCGGGGAACACAGATAAATCCCGATGCCTTGGACTGGGAGAGCGAATGCCTCCGACCGCGGTTGCATTCCCGTCGGTCACCGGTTTGCACTCGGATCCGGCGCGGCGTGCCCGTTGTTCAAGTGCATGCGATGAAGAAGAGAGTGAGGTCCGCTGTAGAAAAATTCCAGGGCGATGTTTCCTCCCACATATCCCAGCACGGCGTAGTTACCCATCCGCAGGGCGTCCTTACCGTTGTAGCGGCCCGGGTACCACGCGTAGACGGCAGTCATTGAGCCGGCATACGGGGCTATGAGCGCCGGAAAAGAGAAAACACGATGGCCATCGTCGCCCCGGCGTGCTGTAAGGGTGGAGATGACGGCATGGCGCAGCCGTGGAAACACGCCCTTGCATTCACAGCCGTAGTACAACGTGTCTTCCTTGAACGCTTGTGCCAGCCCATAGCGAGTCGTAGTGCTGACCGCTGCAATGCCGAAAGCAGATCCGATTCGCTTGCCAAATCCCTCGGTGCCCTGCTTCCATTCAGGGGGCGTGTTGTACGCCTGGCCAATGCCAGCCGCAAACGCCGCGCCCGCGATGGGATACGGGCCGAACGCGTCGAAGACGTAATTGCGGAGCTTCGTTCTCTGCGTCGGACGCGTGTAAATCAGATCGGGTGCCACTGGGGTTGGAAGTACAGCAGTGCCAGAGGGATCTCCCGAATCAGTCAGGGATTGCGCGTATGAGAGCAACGACAGAACCGGAACTGCCAACAGCAAGAGCATAGTTCCGCGCGGTTTCATCGAGATTCTCCTTGGCACAATCAACCTGCTAAAGCACCGTTCCTATGTAGTCAGAGGACACGCTCCATGGTCGCACTGGCACGCAATCTCGACTTCTTTCGATCCCGCTTCCTTACAGGCTTGACCGCAGTATTTCTCGCCTGGTTGCGCCCAGCACCGGCATGGAAGGTGTGCACACTTATTCTGCTCAGTCGTCGTCATCGTGGTTCTCCTTTTCAGAAACCGAAGTTACATAATTGTGGTCGCTGTCAATGGCGTCGTTACGGCACCCCAGGGCAAAAGGGCGCCCGGCAATGCATCCGGACTACGAAGTGAGTCTCCGATCAAGCCCGGCCGCTTCAGAAATCGATCTGCAAGCCCTACGAGAATCGCTATAGGAAGCCGCAGCGTGCGGACTACTGGATCGTTTCCGCTGATCACATGGACCGCTATGCAATCCCCCTCATCAAAAGGGTCGGAAACAATCTCAAAACGTTCGCCATACATTCTTATGTGCCTGGACGCTGTGAAACCGAGATCCCTAATCTTTGCGCATCTGTCAGAGCAAATTCGCATTGTGTTCAGCCGTTCACTCCAGCGCCGTTCGCGCCGTAATCTCTTTTGCCAGCCAAGTAAATCTCTACACTCCGACGATCTTTTCAACACGACCGATCAGGTTTTGAACTTGGCCGACTTTTCTACGCGACTTCTTTCCTCTCAATAATCACTGGCACCTGCACCAGTTCCTCAAACAGAGAGCGGTAATGAATCATCGCCGTTCGCAGCTCTTCGGTGGTTGCCTGGTCTTTACCGACACGCAACGCAATTTGATGTGCGGACCGATAGTTCTCCACGACACGAGGATGGTCGACAGAAATGTCGGCAGCGCGTTGGTCGAAATCGGATACGGGATAGCCACGGGCCTTCATTACAGAGGACACCAGATCGTCCGCTTCCGCGACGGCACCTTTCGGGGAATCGACGAAGCGGGACTGCACGGCCTGCCACTGCTTTGAATAACGCTCATGTTCTATCGAATCAAGATCGCGAATGTTAAGGCTTTCAACCCGTTTCTCGCGATCCACTAGTTTCGCTTCCGCTTTCGAACCATGCGTCAGCACCGCACGCTCATACTCCGGACCAAACTTTTGCCGCAAACCTGCCGTGGCGGCCCTGCGTTTTCGCCCATACAACCAGGCCGCCACAACGACAACTACAATCACAGCGGCGGCAAGAGCAATGAGCCTCGGATCCATCCAATTCAAGTTCATCGAAACCTCCACAAAACCAAATTCGTTTACCGGATTCTCTCGTCGTTAGAACCCTGTGATAGCTCAGTATCGAGCTTTAAGCTTGGGAAAGCTGGTCAGAATTGATCGTCTTTCAGAGGGGAGGCACGCGGTCCTGCTTTCTGCGCTTGTGCAATTTTGATCAGTTTCCTTCGTAGCTGAGTGTCACAATCCAAGCTCCGAACGAAGATCTCCCCCACCGCTCCAAGGAGGATTTATGTGGACACTTTCCCCGCGGTCTAGACAACTTGCACTTTCGCATGCGCAGCTTGAATCGATAATCCTGGAGCGCACTGAAGAACTTCAGAATCTCTCGCAGCGGCTTCTCCGGGTGCAGGATGAGGAGAGACGCAAGTTGGCTCGAGACTTGCACGATAGCACTGGCCAAACGCTGGCCGCGCTGAAAATAAGCATTTCGTTCCTCGAGGAAAAGTGCAAGCAAGATCCGTCCACGCTCAGCCTGGTGTCCGACGTTGCAGCGTTGGCCGATCAGGCGATCGAAGAAATTCGCACTACGTCCTACCTGCTTCATCCGCCGCTGTTGGATGAGGTGGGATTTCCCTCCGCCGCGGAGTGGTATATCGAGGGCTTCGCCAAACGGAGTGGGATCAATGTAACCTTGGACCTCGCGACTGCGGGTGAGCGACTTCCCATGACGATCGAGATTGCGCTCTTTCGCGTATTGCAGGAGAGCTTGACGAACGTGCATCGCCACTCCGCGGCGGAGCGGGCTAGCGTCTCTTTTCAACGCGAGGCGGTAACCGCCATCCTGGAAATACGGGATTTCGGACGCGGCATACCCGCCGAGCGGTTGGCCCGCCTTCGTGAAGTACGCGCAGAAACGGGGGTCGGCCTGGCTGGAATGCGCGAGCGACTAAACGAACTGAAGGGCAAGCTCGAAATAGAATCGGACAGTCGTGGAACGAGGCTCCGGGCAATGATTCCTTTACCAACCACAGCTCCCATCGTTCGGCCGCCAGGTTGTGGACAGGGTTCTTTATGTGCATCCCCCGACTGATAGCCACGGACAGAGGAGACAGAACAGTTGAAGAAAAGGATATTGATCCGCAGTAAATGGGTGTACTCAATCGTCGGTGCCATAACGTCGGTCCTAGCCTCGGTCGTGCTACTGGCTGTCACGAGTGTGGTTGTGGTCGTCACAAGTGCCGGATCTATCCTGATGCCTGTACGGCGAGAATCACGAAGGGAAAAAGCTCCTCTGGATTGGTACGCGATCCCGGATCGCAGCGCCTCTCAGGATGCTCGCGTAATAGAATGAAGCTGAAACGGTCATCACCTTCTCCTCTTTCAGGTTCATTGAACTACCCTCAGCCCATCTGACGTTTTCTCTCCTTAGGCTTCAGGAAAGCCTGGGGCACCATGCCTCCAAGCGCGATCGTGCGCGAAGCGCAGCACCTCGATAACGTCAGTGACCGTCTTGACTCGCTGGCGGGGCAGCATCCCATCGTCTCAGATGCACTCATCACCATCTCGGGAAGCGTTCGTAGCACAGCGACTCTGTTGGAGGTGCTGTCGCAACGAAAAAGGGGCCGGTCACCGGACGAGATCCAGCAAATGCCTGACTTGCGTATCGCTATCTGAGGCTTTGATCTTGGGATTGCGGGCGTTCGGGCGCAGTGCTGCTCACGGACTCTCCTCTCTGCTTTGGTGGAATCGGGTTCGGCTTATTGTCCTGCGGAAAAGCCCCATCCGAATCCGTCGCAATTGGGAGTGCTTTGAACTATTCAAAGTTTAGTACTCTCGGTTCTTGGGCGATCCCCGAACGTGATTAGTCCTAGCTAAGTCATCGACGCAACAGCGTGGAATAAGTGAGTTCGACACCTCCGAAAATCCGACGCGGCACGATCCGAAATCACCGACGCCATTCACCCACGATCCTCTCGATTTGCCCGTACTTTCCAGTGTTTAGCAGTCCCACGGCAACCATTGAAGTTGTTAGAACCACTGGAAAGACGAATTCTGAAAAGCCTACACTCAAGAGCTTCCAGGCGCACCGGTCTGTGACCTGATCTTTCACGTAATCGACGTAGAGCGGCGTTTTCTAGTAAATCGACGAACTGCACCGGATTTTGCACCGACTGCCTGCATCTGTGGCTTACTGGGGGCTACTGGCTGTTCCCAAGAACATTGCCGGAACTGATTGAGGCGAAAGGTAGAAGGTTGATTATCAGCAGTTTGTACAGAACTGCTAAAGCGATATGGGCAGATGGTGTGTCTGCCAGTTCCACCACTTCCGCACGGATGTGAAACGAAACCACCGGAGGCACCGCAATTATACCAGAGCTTCATCGAGGAGCCCTTCTCGATCGGAAGAGGCGCTGCGGGATCTGTGGGCACGTTAGGCGCTTTAGCGCGCGGAGCCAGACTTGTCTCCCGGCCTCGGTGCCGCATCTAACAATAATCTCGTCCCGGTAACATCGAGATACGTACACCCAGAACACGCGCACCAGGACAATTCTGCCCACCGGCGCAATCACGAATCGCGAGTCGCCGGGGTACCGCGAATGATGAATGCCCTGTAAAATAAAACAGGCCGCTGTTCTTGCTCACGGCCGCATCCTTCGCGTTTGCGAAAAGGTTTAGCCAAAGGCTCTTTGCGGGTGTCATCTTTGCTCGCTTTTTGCGCAAGGGTGGGAAAGCCCGGCAGCCGAAAGCAAAAGGTCCACACAATGTCCCAGAACAACGGAAAAACGTCCAGCGGTTCCAACTCCACCTCCCTCCGCCTGAAAACCGGCTTGGCCGAAATGCTCAAGGGCGGGGTAATCATGGATGTGACGAATGCCGAGCAGGCTGTCATCGCCGAGAAGGCCGGAGCCGTCGCGGTGATGGCGCTCGAGCGCGTGCCTGCGCAGATCCGCGCCGAAGGCGGCGTCGCCCGCATGGCGAGCCCGAAAAAGATTCGCGAGATCATGGCCGCCGTGTCGATCCCGGTGATGGCCAAGTGCCGCATCGGGCATTTCGCCGAGGCGCAAATCCTCCAGGAACTCGGCGTCGACTACATCGACGAATCCGAAGTTCTCACGCCCGCCGACGAAGCTCACCACGTCGATAAGCACGCCTTCAAGGTGCCGTTCGTCTGTGGCGCGCGCAATCTCGGAGAAGCTCTGCGCCGCATCGCCGAAGGCGCGGCCATGATTCGCACCAAGGGTGAAGCCGGCACCGGAGACGTCGTCCACGCTGTCAAGCACATCCGCCAGATCGTGCAGGAGATGAAAATCCTCACCGTCCTCGGCGAAGAAGAACTCTACGCGAAAGCCAAAGAGCATCAGGCGCCGTACGAGCTGATCAAGATGGTCGCGAAAGAAGGGAAGCTGCCGGTGCCGAATTTCTCAGCTGGAGGAATCGCCACGCCCGCGGATGCTTCTTTAGTTATGCAGCTCGGAGCTGAAGCCGTGTTCGTCGGCAGCGGAATCTTCATGAAAGACTCGACTACTTTTGCCGAGCCCGCGGAAGCAGCCAAGCGCGCGAAAGCAATCGTCCAGGCCGCCACACACTATCAGGACCCTAAAGTATTACTTGAAGTCAGTGAAGATCTGCAGGGGGCAATGAAGGGATTGGCAGTTAGCGCGTTGGATGAAGCACAGATGTTGCAGACTAGAGGATGGTAAGGAAACGCCGCACGTGGCGCAGCGGCTCACCTCTGCGAATCGGGCATTCAGAGACTTAGTCGCCTTCAGCCGCTGAGGCGCGTTCCATCCTGCGAAAGAACTGATAACTGAATGGCCGCGCTTTCATCGCCCTCGCGAGTTCGATTCCAACCTTATTCAACAATACGGGCTGGTCAATATTGTTGAAGGCGCTTCCTTCGAGGCCGAAATAAAGAACCAATCTATTTCCTCGCAAGGACAGCTCGCCTTTATGAATGCCGCGAGTATCGGCCAAGGTTATCGACCCTGCTGGCGCCGTGATACGCACAATCTTATCGGCACACACATCGCTTACCTCTTTGTCGCTTAGGTTCATCCGACTTAGTAACCGCCGAGTCAAAGGCCGGGTGAGCTTATTAGGACGGTGCGACCCTTTCACATAGACCAAATGCGGAGACTCGAACGTCGTTTCCGTCAGATTCACGCCGACCTTTAGCCAGCGCAGGCAGCCAGAATCTACGTGAAAGGGCCTCGGGCGAAGGCCGGGAGGAAGGAAATCGGTATCCCACCACATATCAGGTTTGGTAACTACGGGAAAAACTCCGAGATAGCGGGCCGCGACCGAAAGAAGATAGGGATCGCATAACAGCGATTGCACGTGCTGATTGTCTAATAAATGAGCTCGTGGAAGCTTATAAACCGAGTGGCGGGGATTAGACGGATCCATTCCGCTGCTCGTACCAGTCTCGACGATCGGGACTGTCGATGCTGATCCGGAGACATAATCAGGTCTAGGAGGACCAAAGGTGATCGTCTCAAGCGGACAGATCGAAGCCAGCTCACATAGATCTCGAACTGCCCTCGGTCTGAGCCGCGGAGGAATGACGACAACGCCATCTTCCTTCAGAGTACAAACGACCTCCTCGATATTCCGGTCATCGACGGCGGTATCACCGACCAGAGACGTTCCCTGCCAGCCGAAACTTAAATCCTTCTCTCTGCGCCTGGATTCGAGAATCCGGAAGAGAATGTCGTTCGAACGGCCGTCGGTATAAGCGTAGAGCTTTTGCGCAAGGTAGCCGCTTTCCGGCGCGGGTTCGCCACGGCGCCAGTATCGCCACATCCCCCGGCCAAACACAGCGGCCTGATTGAAAGCTACTTTCAGGTTCGACGAGCGCAAAGCGATTTTCGTCCGCATTTTGAAGTGAGTATAAATCTGCATTCAGCCCGCGGCTATTGACAAGGCGGGTAGCCAGGACAGCACGGCGCAAGTATGCAACCGGAATGACACTCGCGGTTACACTTTTAAGTTGTCGTATTGTTTACATCGTCCAGCGATGGAGGGTGCCGCCGCAAGAGCGTGACCGAGTACACCAGAATCAACACCACACGCGCGTTACAATCTTCCTCTATGCCGGCGTGGACGAGCCATCTGGGAATCACTCGCGAGGTTCTAATCGATTCGGCGCGTGCGACTGTGGCGTCGGTGGTATCGATGCTGCTGGCCCTTGTGCTCAAGCTGCCGGAGTTTTACTGGGCGCCGATCTCCGCCATCGTAGTCGTCCTCTCCACCATCGATCCCCGGGCCATAGCCTGGCAGCGTTTTGTGGGTACGGCATTAGGAGCGGTAGTCGCCGCAGCGATTGCTACCTACTTCAAGCCAACCTGGATCGTCTATGGAATCGGAATTTTTCTTTGCGGAATCTTTTCCGCTTTATTGCGCATTGGAACAGCCTATCGCTTCGCCGCCATCACTCTGAGCATCGTGCTGCTGATCGCGCATACTCGATCATCATCGATTGTCGCTTGGCACCGCTTCATCGAGGTCTCGCTCGGAATCGGAGTAGCGTTGGCGGTTTCCATACTCTGGCCGCCTCCTGCGAACTAGGCCGGTTTTCGGGAAAAAGATGTCGAGCCGATCAAACCGTCGGCTTCCGGAGATTCTTCCAGCCAGCGCCTGTAACATCCAGTGTTTCGCGCTGGATCAGATTGAGGGCAAGCGACCGCAGAACGCTGAAATCCTCATCGGAGGCGCGCGCATCTTCGACGACGCGCGTGTAGATGGCGGCGATCTCGTCCGTCTCTTCCGGCGTGGGGCGTCACGACCTCCACATCGCCCAGGCGGCCGAACATCTGGGTTTCCATCGTGACTCGCGCGCCGAACAATGGTACCCGCCGAAGTCGCCGCCGCTTCACCTCATCGGAAATCGCTCCAAGAAGGCTGACCAACGGCAGCGGCGTAATCGCCGCCAGTTCGTTCGCTCACACCTGAGGAGAAAACGCCGGGATCGCGGCAATCTCCGCTCGTCCGCGAGCCAGTTGGCCAAGGAATCCGGCAAGATACTGCGCCAATTGATCGGCCTCGCGGGCAGCGGCGTGGCGCATCACACGGCGCACATCCCCGTGCACCATCAGGATCCGAGGCGACAGGCCGAGCGCGAGGTGCGCCTCAACCAGTGCCCGGTAATAAAAGATCCCGGCCCCCACGCCGAGACCGGCAACCAAGCCCGGCGTACGCGGCTGCGAATTGTTATCGATCACCGTACGATGATCCTCATAGCACGGCAGAGGTCATAGGCTCTGGGCGCTACCGGCTCTGCCCCGGATGATCTCCCGCCTTCTGCGGCATCAGCCAGATGCAAAGCACCATAAACGCCGCAATCACGGCCGACGAACTGATACGGCTCAAGCTGAGTCCACCATCCGCATGCGGCTTCGTCAGCAGATCTCCCAGAGTCGCCCCCAGCGGGCGCGTCAAAATAAATGCCGTCCAGAACAAAACCGTGTGCGAGATCTTCGTGAGGAAATACGCGGCAGCAACCAGCGTCAGCATGCCCGAAAAAACCAGAGCGCCGCGTTCGTAACCCACTCCGTTCGTGTCTGCGAGAAAGTCGCCCAGAGCTGTGCCCAGCGTATTCGAAAACAGAATCGTCACCCAGTAAAAGATCTCAACCTTCGTGGTTTTAATATCGCTGAACGACACCACTCCCGCCGAATATTTCCACAGCGCCAGAACGATCATGAGGAGCGTAAATAAAATCACCGTTCCCCCCACATATCCCCAACCCAGCGAGCGGTCGGCGAAATCCGCCATCGTCGTGCCCACGGTCGTGGTCGTAACAATCACAGTCCAATAAAGAAATGCATGAAACCTCCTGGCGCGAATCTGCACCGCCAGCGCCGCGATAAAGCAGGCCATGAAAATCGCCGTACTCAACAAATATCCGAGGTTCATGGTCATCGAAAGCGCGTCTCCGCCCGTCTCGCCCAATGTGGTCGCCGCGATCTTGATAATCCAGAACGCAATTACGACCTGCGGAACCTTGCTCGTCGCGGCCTGCGCATCGCTTGCAGATTCGTATCCTTCACCGCCCAAAACGCCGTCAACGCCAAACCTGAGAACATTCGTGCGCATAAAATCTCCCATGAAAAACTAAAGTCTTCCAGAACCTCTATCGGATAATTTTTTGTCCCCGGCCAGCCCGATCTGAGATCAGCCTCAAGAATATTTTATTCGACGGCCAATTTGCGAAAACGTAGCGTCAAATTTGCATGTCCTTTCCGCCAAAGTTTAAGTAGCTGCGACGCCGACTTCATGCTTCGTGCCGCGACGTTGTATCCTACAATCACAATGGCTAGAGTTTTCGTCACCGGTTCTTCCGACGGCCTGGGGCGCATGGCTGGCGAACTTCTAATCAGCCAGGGCGGCCACAAGGTGGTTCTCCACGCCCGCAACCAGCAACGCGCCGATGACACGCGCAACGCTGTTCCCCGAGCCGAGGCGGTCGTCGTCGGCGATCTGGCGAGCATCGCGCAAACCCGCGCCGTCGCCGACCAAGTGAACGCGCTCGGCGCCTTCGACGCTATCATTCACAACGCCGGTGTCGGCTACCGCGAGCCCAGGCGCATCGCCACGGAAGACGGCCTGCCGCACGTTTTCGCGGTGAATACACTCGCGCCTTACGTTCTTACAGCGCTCATTCACAGGCCGAAGCGTCTCATCTATTTAAGTTCCGGCCTGCATCGGGATGGCGATCCCTCGCTCGAAGACCTAACGTGGGAACATCGGCCCTGGCGCGGCCAGCAGGCTTACTCCGACACCAAGTTTCATGACGTACTGCTGGCGTTTGCCGTCGCGCGCCTCTGGCCCAGCGTGTTTTCCAATGCACTCGAGCCGGGATGGGTGCCTACAAAAATGGGTGGCGCGGGAGCGCCTGACGATCTCGACGCCGGTTACCAGACGCAAGCCTGGCTGGCCGTGAGTGACGACAAAGAAGCCAAGGTGACCGGAGAATATTTTTATCACCAGAAACTGCGCAAACCGATTCCGGCGACGAGAGATATCGAGCGCCAGCAGAAACTGCTCGCCGCCTGCCGCAAATTCTCCGGAGTGGACCTCGCAGAATCCTGAAATGTCACGGCCGCGTCCAGCGCGTTTAATTTCTTACGATTAAAATCGTCTGTGACGCAAGGAACCCTTCGGGCCCCCTGCATCCTCTGTGAAAGATTTTGATATGAAAATAGGAGTTCTGGCCCTGCAAGGCGATTTCGACGCGCACCGGCGCCGGCTCGAAGAGCTGGGCGCAGATGTTATTCTCGTCAAGAAGCCCGAGCAACTCGATGCGATCGATGGCCTCGTCATCCCCGGCGGCGAGTCCGGAACATTTCTGAAACTTCTCGGCGAAGCGGGTTTCGAAAAACTCAAAAACTTCGTGCGCCTCAAGCCCACCTTCGGCACCTGCGCCGGAGCGATCCTTCTCGCAACCGAAGTAGAGAATCCCACGCAGGCCGGACTCGGCGCCATCGACATCACCATCCGCCGCAACGCCTACGGACGCCAGATCGACAGCTCCATCCGCGAAGGCAAGTTTATCGGGAAGCCTGCCGCCTCGCCCCTGGAAATGGTTTTTATCCGCGCCCCCAAGATCGAACGCGTCGGCCCGGGCGTCGAAGTTATCGCCACCGAAGGCCAGGACAATGTGCCGGTAGCAGTGCGGCAGGGAAGAGTCATGGCCGCAACCTTCCATCCCGAACTTTCTGCCGACGCGCGCGTTCATCGGGCATTTCTGGAACTGGTTAGCCAGCAAAACAACCACTAATCAGAAGCACGAAGTTCCTGTGCGCCAGCAGACCGCTCATGCCGCAAATCTTCCCCATGTAATCACGGTCCTGCATTTTTCCTCTTGACATTCCCTATCGCGTAACTATATGGTTACGCATTATGCGGAACCGTTCGGTTACATATTCTCCGGCCAAGGTTACCGAAGCCACTTTCCAGGCGCTCGCCGACCCCACCCGCCGCGCCGTACTCGACCTCTTGCGCCGTGGCAGCCAGCCCGCCGGAGGCATCGCTCAGGCTTTTCCCGTCTCTCGTCCCGCAATCTCCAAGCATCTGCGCCTGCTCCGCCGCGCGCATCTCGTGCGCGAGCATCGTGAAGGCCGCCATCGCGTCTACCAGCTCAATCCCGAACCGCTGCGCGCCGTCGATTCCTGGCTCGAACAATACCGCGGCTTCTGGAGTATGAGCCTCAACAATCTGAAAAGCTTCGTCGAGGCCGAATACGCCAAAGAAACCGCGCAAAAGAATTCGTTTAAAAAAGACCAATATTCCAAAGGAGAACGTTCATGAAATCGCTTCGCTTCGCTCTTTCAATTTTGGTGTTGTTCGCCGCATCCGTGGCTCTCGCACAAACCGCCGCGCAAAAGTCCTTCGACCAGCTCAAAACGCTCGAAGGCTCATGGGAAGGGAAGAACTCCCAAGGCCATCCCCTCACCGTCACATTTCAAGACACCGCTGGAGGCTCGGCCGTGATGAGCGAAATTCATGGCCATGGCCCCGAGAACATGATCTCCATGTTTCACCTCGACGGCAACCGCCTCATGCTTACGCACTATTGCGGAGCGGGAAATCAACCGCGCTTCACCGCCAGCGCTTCCCCCGATGGCAAGGTCATCACTTTCGATTACGTCGACGCCACCAATCTCGCCACCCCAGATGCCGGCCACATGCAGCGCGTTATCTTCACTGTAATCGACGACAACCATCACACAGAAGACTGGACCTTCGCCGATCACGGCAAAGAGATGAAAGAATTCTTCGATCTGCGCCGCGCCGAAGTATCCAAGAACTAGCCGAGAACACCCATCCTGGCGCGCAGTTTGCGCCAGGATGGGAGAATTTGATCTCCGCTCGAATGGCAGGTTTTCAATCGATCAATCAGAGGCTTAGAAATGACTATCGCGCCTAAATCCCAGATCACTGCCAATAACGACGCCGTAATCACCGAAATCGAAATCGCCGCGCCGCCCGAGCGCGTTTTCCAGGCAATCGTCGATCGCGAGCAGGCGCGACAGTGGGGCGGCGGCGACGCCTTCGAAATCATTCTCTGGGAAATGGATCCGCGCCCGGGAGGCAAGTGGGAGTTCGTTTCGAAAGAACGAAGCGGGAAGAAGAATCCGGCGGGGCTGGATCGCTTCGAACATCATGGAGAGTTTCTCGAAGTCGATCCGCCGCGATTAGTTGTGCAAACGTGGTACGCGAATTGGCACCCGGACCCATCTCATCGCACCGTCGTTCGGTGGGATCTCACGCCTACAAAAACCGGCACGCATCTGAAAGTCACGCACACCGGCCTCGCTCCTCTGGCCGGCGCTGCGCAAGGCTACAGCCAGGGATGGCCCGGCCTCGTTCAACAGATCAAGAACTTTGTCGAGAGAAATTCGTCGCCAAATTAAATGGAGCAACTCGGAGACCCATGGCGAGCGTAGCAATCACACCCGATCAAAACGTAATCACCGGAGAGATTTTTGTAGCCGCTCCGCCGGCACGCGTCTTTTCGGCCATCACCGATCCCGCCCAGGTGCCCCGATGGTGGGGAGCCCAAAATCTCTATCGCATTACCGACTGGAAGGCCGACCTTCGCGTCGGCGGAAAGTGGTCGAGTGAAGGTGCGGGCGTCGACGGCAAGACCTTCCGCGTCGAAGGAGAATACCTCGAAGTCGACCCGCCGCGGTTGCTTGTGCACACGTGGTCCGCCAATTGGACGGGCGGGCTCCGCACCGTAGTCCGTTGGGAACTCGAGCCTCAAAGCGTCCACGGCCTGCATCCCACAGGTTTAAAACGAGCGGGGGCCGGCACGCTGCTGAAAATCCGCCACGAAGGCTTCGCCGCAATGCCCGCCGCCGCTGCCGATCACTCCGAAGGCTGGAAGCGAGTCATAGGTTGGCTAGCCGCCTACCTGGAGAAGGGAGAAGAGATCGAAGCACGCCGCTGAACTTAATCTGACCTTACAGGTGTTATTCCGACTGCGCGCGAGCGCAAGAGGAAGCTGAAGTACGCAGGCAGCGCCGCGCAGCACCTGTGGGAGGGACACTCTTGTCCGTCGCTTTGACTTCGCCCGATCCGGGCAGATTTCTGCAGGGTTCCCAGACCTCAAATCGCCGCCTTCTCACGGGATTGCTCCCACTAAAGCATCCGCCGAAAATTGACGATGGAAAATTCGAGAAGACTATGACCAGCCATGTCGCATCCCCCGCGCCCGAGAAGCCAAGTCCTTGCGTTGCCAGGCAGCCGATTCTGACTCCAGATGAGAACGTGATTGGCTACGAATTGTTCTTTCGAGAGACTCCTCAAGACAATCACTTTTCGTCGGATCGTGAGAGCGCTACCTCTGCCACCATCGACGTGCTGAATTTCGTAGGACTCGGTGTTCTATGCGATAGGAAACTTGCGTTCATCAACTGCACAGAACAGATGTTGCTGTCGGATTACCTCGCACTTCTGCCACCGCATGAAGTTGTCGTCGAAATTGAGGCGACCGTGCTGGCCGACGAAAATGTTGTGTCAGCATGTCAACGCCTTAAACAGGCAGGGTATTCGATTGCCCTGGACAACTTCGTTCCACAAGACAAGCGGGATGCCCTCATTCCATTTGCGCGTTTTATCAAAGTCGATATTACAAAGGTTGGACAAGAAGAGAGCAAATCTCTGATCAGTCTTTATTCCAACGAAGAATGTCGAATGGTAGCCCAAAAAGTTGAAACTCGTGAGCAGTTTGCCAAAGCTATGCAGGCCGGATTCACGAGATTTCAAGGCTATTTTTTTCGCCGTCCCGAGAGCCTCAGGGCCCGGCAAATTCCCGCTAACCAGGCGACGTACCTCCGGTTGTTGTCTGCCGTCTCAAAATCTGAAGTCGATTTCGCAGAAATCGAAGAGCTCATCAAACGCGAGCCTTCGCTCTGCTACCGTCTGTTGCGGCATTTGAACTCTCCTCTCCTTGGATTGTCGACGCCGATCGTATCAGTTCGGAATGCGCTGAATTTGTTAGGGGAGAAGGAATCCGTAAGGTGGGTACGAATGGCGACCACGCTGGTAATGGGACAGGATAAATGCTCGGACTTGGTGCTGTCCTCGCTAGTGCGAGGCCGATTTTGTGAGCAGGTCGGCTGGAAGGTGGAACATGGCGAAACAGACCTTTTCCTGATGGGCATTCTCTCGCTCATCGATGCTATGCTGTCCGTGCCGATGGGAATAGCCTTGGAGGAGTTGCCGCTCGACACCAATATTAAAATGCAATTACTTTCCGCGAAGTCGGGCCAGAAAACACCGCTTTCGCCTATTTACGATCTCATGATGGCACGAGAGACCGGGGACTGGGGCTTGGCTACGCAGTTGGGGAAGCAGCTTAATTTACCTTTGTCCTTCATAGCTGCAACCTCGAACCAGGCGATGCGCTGGACACACGAGATCATGAGCGCCAGCGGAGTCAGCGGGCAAAACGATCTGTCGAGCAAAGGCACAATAACTTCTACGCCCGCAGCTCAGTAGTAAGGATTCAATCCCGTTTCCTGACCGCATGCCGCCCGAAGCACGCACTAACCATGTCGAGGCTGATAGCCGTCAGCCCCTGTACGCCTTGCGGCGTGGTTCCATCGTTTACGCCCTCGGCCCCGTTGCAATTGTCGATTCGAGTCAGCGAATATCCGGCCGTCTGTTGAGAGCTGGTGAACTGATCGAAAAAGAATTCCCCCTGCGCCGCCGAGTTGTTTTGTTGCGTGTCAACATTGCTGCACAACCATCCGGCCATCGCCGTCTGTGGATAAGAAAAGCTCGGATTCTCCGTTCCATCCACAATGCTCATGGCTTTCCACCTCAGGTTGGCTGCCTTTGTAGTGGTCTGCCCGTCATTGCAGGTTGCCTCCTCAGTCCACTCATCAATGGCGTGAATGTTTCCGCCCACGTAACTTGGGCTATCGGGCCAGGGCGCCCCATCGCATCCATACTGTCCCGGCGGACACACGGTGCTCACCGGAGCATTCGGCACCATGCAACCCTGCTCGATGTCCCCAAAAACCGGGCCGGACAACAACTCGACATTGTCGAGCAGCGCGCCAGCTCCGTACCACGCCAAAGCATAACCGAGCGCGCCCGCCCCGGCGCTGTCTCCCTGCGCGCACATTCCGCCATCGCTATAGAGAGTTTGCGAAATATAGTTCAGAAACGTCGCCGGACGGCACCCTGCATTCTTGATGCTCGTGCTCGCCGTGTGAGAGGCCAACTCCCATGCCGTATCCCAGGCCATCTGCACGACGCGAAAACCGTTGTCGAGGTACTGTCGAGCATATCTTTGACCTCCGACCGCGCTGGTTCCACTTCCGCCTTCCAGTAGCACGATCGTTCCGTTCGCCTTTCCAGCGGTGTCTTCGTAGCCGTAGGTGAATCCAATCTCGTCGGTGTTCGGGCAGCTCATCTGCGCGTGAAAACAGCTCATCCCGGGAAAGAAACCTTCATCCGGACACGCAGAGATTTGGCTAACGTCCGTAACCGTGCCGAGTGGCAAAGGCGCACGCTGAGCTTGGGCTGGGGCAAGCGATGCCGCGAAAACGGTCGCCATCAAAATTGGCAAAACTTTCTTGTTCATAGTCATCACCTTGGGCCGATCATAGGCAATGACTTCACATGCACCTAGACACGGAGGGCGCAAAACTCGCTTCTACGGCCCAAAAGTGCGGCGCCGAAGAGATCTTGTCGCCTGAGCGACAACCGAGTCCTGGTTGAACTTATGGAGGAGGGCATCGAAGCCCGCCGATAAAAGGAAAAAGCATTCTTCGATCTGGCCGAAGGTTCCGCGCCACTGAAGAGACGCCGAGCAACTAGAGCGCGTAGGGGATCAGTTGGGTCGTTTTGTCTTTGGTAAATAGGAGGCGAGACCCTCCTGATTTACGAGAGGTTTGCAATGTCCGATAACAGGTATTATGTAAAGTGAATGAGATCAGGTCGTCACTCGATCACTTCCACCGCTTCCGCTGGCCCAAGCCGCGGCATCCCACGATCCAGCGTAGCCAGCTTCCCTCGGTTCCGCATCGCCAGCGCGATCAAATAAGCATCCGTAATCTGTTGGTGGCCAGTGAGCCGGTCTTCGAGAAGTCCGGCCGCCTCGGGAAAGGAGATCGAGTCCGGCCAGAATTGGTGAGCCGCATCCTGCAAACTGGATTGCAGAGCCTGAATCGCTTCGTGAACCGAGACTGCGCGCTGCGAGAAAACCGGATTCGACACAATTCGCACGAATCCCGCCTGGACCAGCGGACAGGTCGCCCACCCCTTGGCGCGGTTCCTGGCAAACCACGCGCGCGCCAGCGGGTACTGGCGATGCTCCGGCCAGGAGAGCGCGACCAGAACGTTTACATCCAGCAAGGCCCTCATTCCAACTCCGACTCAAGCAACTCCTTCACTCGCTCGCTGCTGATCTTGGGACCTCCGGGAGGAATATCAAAGACCACAAACCCGTCCACCAGCCGCGTAGGGACAACCGCCTTTACACCTTTGCGAACCAGCTCGGAAGCAGCTTTTCCCAATGGCAAAGACCGCGTCTCCGAATACGAGCGCAGAATCTCTAGAGCATCATCATCAAGATTGAGAGTGGTGCGCATGATGACATTATGATGTCACTTCCGACAAAGTGATGTCAAGCGGAATAATCAGCATCAAAAGACCATCATTGACGCCAATTCCTCCTGAAGATATGTAACCGATAGGTTACATCTTGTACTTGCCCAGATCCTCGTCGTTCAGCGCTTCCAGATACTTTCGCAGCTCTTCGGCCGTCGCACGGTCCGACATGTTCGCCGCCAACTTGGAATTCTTGAGCACAATCTCATCGACGAAAATCGGACAATCCACCCGCAAAGCCAGCGCCAGCGCATCCGACGGACGCGAATCCACGCTCACCACTTCCCCGCCGCGCTCCAGCCAAATCACCGCATAAAACACGTCTTCCTTCAGTTCCGTGACCACGACCTTGTGCACCTGAGTCTCCAGGCCGGTCAGCACATTCTTGATCAAGTCATGCGTCATCGGACGCGGCGTTGCAACCCTCTCCATCTCCGAAGCAATCGCGTTCGCCTCATAAACCCCAACCCAGATCGGCAGCACGGATTCGCCCGCCACATCCTTCAAAACCACAATCGGCATATTACTTACCGGGTCGACTAGAAGGCCGCGGATTGTCATTTCTACTTCCATTTGGGCTCCTTTCGTTGACGCTCCTTGGTTGGGGCTCTTTCAGCAGCGGCGGCTGTGGGCGGCCGCTGCCACAATCGAATCAGCCTTCGTGCTCCTCGCGAAGTGCTCAGCTTCGCCGCTACTTGTTTGATGCGAGTTTTTGACACCAAACGAGCTGCAACTTCTGGTTTATACCACCAATTCGCCTAGAAGGCTGTTGGGAAAACTGGTAGTTATTTTTACTTTGACGTAGCTTCCCACTTTGGGGGTGGTGGTTGCCGCTGCCGCGAAGTTCAGTGTCTTGTTGTGACTAGTGCGGCCGACCCATTGGTTGCGGGCTTCGTTCTTTCCTTCAACCATTACTTCTTGAGTCGTTCCTATGTATTTCTTATAATTGGCGATCTGTACTTCCTTCTGTTTCGACATCAGCACCCCCAGGCGGCGGGATTTCTCCTGGTCTGGAATGGCGTCGTCAAGCGCCAGCGACGGGGTGTTGGGACGTGGGGAGTATTTGAAGGTGAAGACGCCGTCGTAGCCTACTTCGTCGAGCAGGCTCAGGGTTTCATTGAAGTCCTGTTCGGTTTCGCCGGGGAAGCCGACTATGACGTCCGTAGTGATGCTGATTTCGCGTTTCGCAGATTTCATCCAGGCAATGCGCTCGAGATATTGGTCGCGGGTGTAGAGGCGCTGCATGGCCTGCAGGACTTTGTCGGACCCGCTTTGAACTGGAAGGTGCACGTGGTCGCAGAGCGTGGGCACGGCGTCGATGGCGTCGACGATGTCACGTCCGAAGTCGCGCGGGTGGGACGTCGTGAAGCGGACTCGTTTCACTCTTTCGACTTCGCCAACGGCGGCCAGCAATTCTGCGAATGACTTCTTCCCTGTCGGATCCTGGTATGAGTTTACGTTCTGGCCTAGCAGTTGGATTTCCGTGTAGCCCAGATCGGCCATCTGGCGGGCTTCGGCGAGGACTGAGTCTGAGGTGCGGCTGCGCTCTTTGCCCCGGGTGAATGGGACTACGCAGTAGGCGCAGAATTTGTCGCAGCCTTCGATGATAGTGATGTATCCGCGATGCGGGTTGGTGCGGGCCGTGAATTCGGTTTCGAAGCACTGGTCGGTTTCGCGATCGTCGAGGCCGGTGATGCGAACCAAGCTGGGAGCCTTGAGCGGTGAGGTATGAGCTGCCGCTTGCGCTTTTTCCGGCTGAGCGGTTTCCAATTGCTGCAGCATTTGCGGAAGGTTGCGGTAGGAGGCGGAACCGCAGACCAGCGAGACGTGCGGGGCGCGCTCGAAGATTTTTTCGCCTTCCTGTTGGGCGACGCAGCCCAAAACTCCGAATTTTTTGCCTTGGGCTTGCAGCTTTTTGTAGTCGGCGAGGCGGTGGAAAACCTTTTGTTCGGCTTTGTCGCGAATGGAGCAGGTGTTGTAGAGAATCAGGCCGGCTTGCTCGGCGGACTCCACTTGGCGATAGCCTTCCTGCAGGAGCGTGCCGATGACTTTTTCGGAGTCGTGCACATTCATCTGGCAGCCGAAGGTTTCGAGGTAGAAGGTCTTTTCCGCGGACATACAGTACTCAGTATAAGCGATGCTTGTGCGCGGATGAACATCCTGCGGTCGAGGATTGTTTCTGAGAGAATGTGCGGCAGCTCGCTTGGCGGTATAGGAGGTGCGTGTGAAGCTTCAAATGGGTGTGGTTGTTGTTGTTTCGGGGTTGGGTCTGTTGTCTGGGCTGGCGCTTTGGGGCCAGCGGCCGAGTCCTCCTGGGCTGAGTCAGGCTAATCAGGCGGTTGTTCAAGGAGAGAAGAGTGTGCCGCCACCGATCGAGCCGCGGCCGGCTCAGGATATTGCGAGGCTCAAGCACGATGCGGATGAGTTGGCGACGCTGGCGCAGACGATTCCGGGGGGAGTGGACCAGGCTACAAAGGGAGTTTTGCAGAAGGATCTTGGCGATCGACTGAAGAGGATTGAAAAGCTGGCCAAGGAATTACGAGGGCAGATTTCCAGGTGATTTGCTGTACCTGCGGGAAGGCAAGTCAAAAGCAAAAGTCAAAGTCAAAAGCGACGGACAAGAGTGTCCGTCCCACACTGGCATTGCAGCAAAAAAGCCGTGGCTTGTGGCCACGGCTTTGGTTTTTCGATGAAGCGCTCTTAGAAGGCCACGCGCAATCCGAATTCGAATTGACGGGGAGCTCCGAGAGCGTAGGTTCCGGATTGGAAGCTGGCGCGGTACGGGACCAGGCTTGAGCCTGAGGTCACGCCACCGACGCTGTTCGGTGACAAGGTTCCGTTTGGACCACCCGCCGAGAGTGTTCCCGGAACGCCTCCGGGAAGATTGCCGGGCAGGAAGTTGTTGGCGAAGTTAAAGATGTTGAAGATGCTGGCGCTCGGCTCGAGGGTTACCCGTTCCATGATCTTGATCGGCCAGCTTGCTTTCAGGTCGAGAGACTTCAACCACGGAAAGCCTACGGCGCCGGGAGCGACGTTGGCCAGAGTTGGTAGAGTCCAAGCCAGAGCCTTCAGATCAGCAGCGCTCATTACGCCGCCGTTCACCAGGGCATTGCCCGCCGGAGTGAAAGTGCCAGCGACGCTCGCGTTGTAGTTGCTGATGAAGTTCTGCAAGTTGCCGATGTTGATGCCGCGCTGGAAGGCTCCCAGGTTGGTACCGGGAACCGGAAGGCCGGCTTGACCGGTCGCGTATCCGCCGCCTACCCAATCCGTAGAGAAAATCTCGCCACCGCTGGTCGAAAGAGGCAACGATAGATTTTGCGGAAGCGGGCTGTCGAAGTGACCGATGAGGCTCAACCGGGTGACGCTCGTTTTGTACAAGGGCAGATCGAAGGTTCCACCGAACGAGATCTGGTGGGTACGATCAAGCGAGTTCGGACCGGTAAATTGCAAGGGATTATTGTTATCGACTGCGACGTTAATGAAGTCCTGATCCTGCACCTGGCTGGTGAACTTCGAGAGAGAGTAAGAAGCGGTGAGGTTCATGGCCTTCACAGCGCGAAACGGATTGTTCACTACCTGTGTGAGCTTCATTTGCAGGCCGTCGTAGACCGAACGGCCGACAGGATTCAGCATATCCAACTCGCCGACTGTGTCGGGTTTTCCGCTTCCCAGGGGGCTGACGCCGCCGGGATTGGTGTATCCGGGGAAGGCGCAGGTGGGACAGGCCGGGCCGCCAAAAGCATTCGTGGAGTCGAGGCCGGCGCCGGAGTAGGCTGCCTGAGCTCCGGCGACGCCTAGTGTCGCCACCATGCATCCAACCTGCGAGCCAGCCCCGAGGCAGCCATTTGCCACCTGCGCGGCATTACGATCTTTAATGGCATTCGCTGCGTTAAACGATTGCACCGAGCCACCGTGATTCATGTCTTGGGCGATGAGATAGTGTTCGCCGATATTGCGAATGTAGTCGGCGCTGAATACCATTCCCGGACGAATCTCGTGCTGGATGCCGATATTCATCTGCCATGAGCGTGGTGTGCGGTAGTTAGGGTTGAAGACATCGAAGCCGTTGATGTTTGCGGCATTGAGTGTTGATCCCACATAGTTGCCGTTAGCGACCAAACCGACGTTGGAGGCGGCTGCAGCTTCAAACGCGCTGCTCAACGCCAGGATCTGCGGCGCGACGGTTGCGATGGTCCCGCTACAGAAGTTCGGAGTGACCTGGTTCGGGCCGGTCACGGTTGCCGCGCCTCCGGCGACGGAAGTGCCGACTGGGCCAGGGTTAGTAGGCCAGTTGAACGCGTTGGCTCCATCTGAGCACACCAGAGGCGTGTAAGCGAAGATGCCTTTGGGGATGCGAGCCGGACTATCGAAGAGCACGTTGTTCCAAATCGAGTTTTCGAAGAACAATCCGCCTCCGCCGCGAATGACCGTCTTGCCAGCGCCCGTGAGGTCCCAGGCAAAACCGACTTGCGGGCCGAAGTTATCGCCGGGGGTGCGGACCTGGTTGCCGAGGCCGGTGCCCCAATCGTTGAGCGCGGCCAGCGGGCCGAGGTCGCTATCGACGCGGCCAGTATCACGAACATAGTGCAGGCCGTAAGAAAGGGTGAATCTGGGAAGAATTCTCCAGGCATCGCCGACATAGGTTTCAAAGCGGTTATCGGGTCCAAGGCCGCCACCGGGGAAGCCGAACGAGGCTTTTGCAGTAGAGAAACCGACTCCATTTCCGAGGAAAACGAAGTCGGCAGGATAAGCGGTTGGATCGGCGGCGAGGCCGGCTCCTAAAGTTGGCAAGTTAGCGGTGCCGGCTTGCGGGAAGGTGAAGAAGGCAGCCAAGCCTCCCCCCTGAAGGTGGTTGAAAGCAACACCATAGCGCAGAACGTGCTTGCCAATAATCTTGCTGCCATCGTACTTCGCCTGGTGATCGGTCTGGATGGTTTGCTGCGGCGCCAACAGGTTCGGACCGCCGCAGTACGAGCCTCCACCGCTTAGAACGCAACTTCCGGCGGTGGTGGCGTTGATGTTGATGCCCAATCCGGGGATTGGATTATCGGGGCCGACAGCGATGGAAGACGTACCGTCGCCGATTCCATTGCGGAACTTGAGGTACTCAAACCGGATGCTGTGAGTGAAGGAGCCAGTATTGAAGTCGATGCCGGCGACATGGGTCGCGGTGTGATCGGCGTTGAGAAATCCCTGGAGCGAACTTGCCGAGCCGAAGGGACGAATGTCGTGGTTCTGATCGAAGTTAAAGCGGTAGAACGCGCGAGTGTTGCCTTTGATGTTCCAGTCCATGCGGCCGTCGGTCATGACTTCGTGGTAAGGCTCGACCAGCGTAGTGTCGATGGTATCGAAGGGCGCGGTAAAGGGCTCGGCTGCGGTGAGACTTTGCTTGGTGCGCTCGGCATCGATGAACCAGAAGAGCTTGTCTTTGATGATCGCGCCTCCCAGGTTTCCGCCGAACTGCTCGCGCTGAAATGGCGGAGCCGTGGGACCGGGAAGAGCCGCGGCGATCTGATTGCCGCGGAATAATCCGAATGCTTCTCCGTGGACGGCGTTGCTGCCGGAGCGCGTGGTGACGTTGACTGCTCCAGACGAAGTAAGTTCGGTCGAAAGATCGAGCGAGGACTGAGAAAGCTGGAATTCCTGAATGGCGCTGGCAGGAATATTTTGTGTCGTGGTGCCGACCGTTTCGTCGCTCACGTCGACGCCATCGACTTCGATTCTGGCGGTGCGTCCAAAACGGCCCTGGAAGGAGATCGAGGAGAAACCGTTCTTGGTGGGATCGAAGGTGCTGCCTTCCTGAATCTGAACTCCGGGCTCGAGCTGAGCGAGGTCGAGGAAGTTGCGCCCGTTAACAGGGAGGTTTTCGATCTGCTGGAGGCCGACTACGCCCTGCACTGTTGCCTGTTCGGTATTTACTGCGACTGCGCTGCCCTGAACCTCGACGACTTGGCTTTCCTGCCCGATGTCAAGTCTGGGGCTCACGGTAGCGGTGTTCCCGACTTGCACGGTGACAGGCTCTTCGATCGTTTTGAAGCCCTTGGCTTCAAAGCGCACGACGTAGTCGCCGGGCTGGATCGGACCGGTGGAGTAGCCCCCCGTCGCCGAAGTTCCCGGCCGGATCACGGCTGCCGTGGCTTTGTTGGTGATCGTCACCTTGGGATTGGGAACAACGGCGCCGGTCTGGTCGGTCACCGTGCCCTGGATGCTGCCGGTTCCGACGGTAGACTGCGCGAAGCTCAGAACTGAGCACGATAGAAAGAAGGATAGAGCGAACAAAATCATCCCGAACACGCGGGTGTTGAAGGGGGCAGGGTTGGATTTCAGCATGGGTATTTCACCTTTCGAAAACGGTAATCCGTTGGTTTTAGCTTTCGAGCATTGCCTTTTCAAAAACAGTGCGACTCAAACAAAACAGTGTGATTCGAGCAAATGGGATTCGTGGGTCGACGAGGATCGGGTTTTGCTACCTGGTTGAGACATTAAGCCGTATTCTTCTCAAGCATTTGTGCAATTTTTGCGCCACCGATTGGGGGCTGGCTGTTATTACCGTATCCGGATGCAATCAATAGACTTACATTGTTCGAGAGACAATTCAATAATAGCGCAAATGTTTTGTCTAGATGATGCGACTACCGAAAAACATATTTCTCTGTGAAAAAGGAAAGGATGGTTCGACCTTGGTCGATGGCGGTTTTCGAGCACATCGGCAGCCCCGATTCCGGGCTGCGGTAGCTGTTGCGGATCGACCTGTCGGCGATACAATGACCGCATGAACGCCGATAGCTTTGTTGATGTTCCTACCGCAATCGAGGAGATACGTGCGGGCCGCATGATTATCGTGGTCGATGATGAAGACCGCGAGAATGAAGGCGACCTTACTTTAGCGGCCGAGAAGGTTACGCCCGAGGCCATTAACTTTATGGCTAAGTATGGGCGCGGATTGGTCTGCCTCACCATGACTGAGGAGCGGCTGGAGCATTTGCGGCTGGGTCCGATGTCGGCGGAGAACACTTCGCAGTTTGGAACGGCATTCTGCGAGGCGATTGACGCGCGGGCCGGAGTGACTACCGGGATTTCGGCTTATGATCGGGCACGGACGATTCAAGTGGCGATCGATCCGGCGACCAAGGCTTCCGATCTGGCGCGACCGGGACATGTCTTCCCTCTTCGGGCTCGCAAAGGCGGCGTGCTGGTGCGGGCGGGACAGACCGAGGCTTCGGTCGATCTGGCGCGTCTTGCGGGATTGATTCCTGCGGGGATCATTTGCGAGATCATGAAAGACGATGGCACGATGGCGCGGGTTCCGGATCTGATTGAGTTTTGCCGCGAGCACCGGATGAAGATGCTGACGGTGGCGGAGCTGATCCGGTACCGGATGGCGCATGAGCGGTATGTACACCGCGTGGGCGAAGCGCTGGTGGATACGCGGTTTGGCGAGTTCCGGCTGATTGCTTATGAGAGTGAGATCGATGGTGGAGAGTCGCATGTCGCTTTGATTCGAGGCGAGATTGAGAACAGCGACGCTCCGGTGCTGGTGCGTATGCACGCCCATTGTTTAATGGGCGACGTTTTTGGGGCTACCGGCTGCGAGTGCCACGCTACGCTTGAGGGTTCGCTGCGGCAGATACAGAGCGAAGGGCGCGGGGCGTTGATTTATTTGCATCAGACATCGAAGGGATTTTCGATTGATAAAGTCGGAGAGCGATCGGCGCTCACTTTTCATCGCGGACGGAAGCTGCCGTCTTTGCTCGATAACGCAAGACAGACGCAGCGGGAGATTGGAATTGGGGCGCAGATTTTATCGGATCTGAATCTGCGGAGGATTCGGTTGCTGACGAATCGCCCGAAGCGGGTGGCAGCGCTGGAAGGATTTGGGATTGAGATTGTGGATCAAGTGCCAGTAGAGGTGAGCGTGACAAATGCCAAGCAGTGACCTTCAGGAGGTGAGACATGAAGCGCGCGATTGGAATTGCCCTGCTTGCAATCTCACTCGGAGCGGCATCTGCCGGGGCACAAAGTCGGTTTGATGGTACATGGATCGTCGATCTCGATCAATCTCAGCCCCCGTCGAAGCCCGATGTCTACCTCTTACAAGACGGCACTTATCATTGCAGCACCTGCGATCCGCCGGTAGAGATTGCGGCTGACGGTCAGGATCACAAAATTGCCGGCGAGTCTTGTTATGACGCTATCAATGTTCGAGTGATCGATGACCGAACCGTGGAGGAGACTGATCGGAGAAGTGGTAAGACAGTGGCGAGTTCCCGCATGACGGTTTCAGCCGACGGCAAAACGGCCACCTCGGACTGGAGCGAAAGCTGCAACGCCAAAGGCGATGTGGTCGCGGGCAAGGACATTTTGAGCCGCGTGGCTGCAGGTCCCGAGGGATCGCACTCGATTTCCGGCTCGTGGCAGATTTCGAAACGGCTGAACCGTTCGGAGAACGCTATGGTAATTATCTTAAAGCTGGATAAGGATACCTTCAGCTTCAGCGATCCGGCGGGACAGGGCTATGCCGCTAAGTTGGACGGAACGGAAACTGCTTTCAAGGGCGGTTTGAGCAATACGATGGTGTCGGTGAAACGCACGGACGAGAATACGATCGAGGAAACCGATAAACGCGAAGGTAAGGTTGTTCAGATTGTTCGATTCACTCTTTCTGCCGACGCGAAAACGATGCCCGTTTCAATGGAGAACAAAGTGAATGGAACTACCGTTCGCTTTCTCTTGCGCAAACAGTAATCAGAGTGCCCGCCCGGAGTGTATGTTAGAACGGTTTGCGCACGACGACTTCCGCTTCGCGGATAAAAAACTGCGCGGAGCATTGTTCGGAGCCGCAGATTACGGGAACGAGACCATTGATCTGGCGGCGGGTGATCAGGCCTAACATTCCGCAGGATGGGCAGGCGAGCACGGCCCAGTAGGGATCTTCCTTTTCGCCGACTTCGCCGGCGTTCTCCAGAACAAAGACGGTTCCAGGCTGCATTTGTTCGGGAATCCACTCGTTCAAGATGTCCAGTTCTCCGACCATGCATTCCTCCTGTGTGAATCTTCGTTCGACTGCGACTTGCGTGCTGAGTTTCGCTGCTGCACTTCCCTCCTCTATTGCTTACGGCTAAGAGACCTTTCTAGCACGGCGACGTTCGATTACCGATGTTACGGAGGTACTCGCCTTTCTTGCGATCGCCTCGGCGCGCACCTGACGGACGGCGTCGCTGAGGCAGACAGCTAAGATCGGCTGCTTTGAATTTTTTAAGATGTCGACGATCTGCTTTGCTGAAGTTTCCAGATAGAGATGAGTGCCGTCGGTGAGCAGGTGAACGTCGGAGTTGCGCGCGGTTATTTCTGCCAGGCCCTTGCCGAATTCGCGTTGCACAAAGCGCATGACTTTGCGAACGCCTTGCAGCGAAAAACCTTTGCGGCGGAGTTCGCAGATGAGGGCCATCTCCAGGACGTTTTGCATGGAATACAAGCGACGATGACCTTCGCGGTCGGGCTTGACGACGCCGCGTTCGTCCCACCATTGAAGCTGGCGGGCGGTGATGCCGGTAAGCGCGATAACTTCGTTCGATGAAAAACGGTCTGGCATGGGTGCGAGTTTATGTTTAAAACATTCTCTATGTGGAATGTCTCAAACATTCTAGATGCAGGCTGGAGGGTGTCAATGGAAGAGTGTCGGTGGGCATTAACTAGAAGAGTGCCAAGTGGGGAGGTCGGTGATTTCGTGATTGGGTTACTTGGGACTCGAGAGCCCTTGGCTCGATTGCGCTGCAATCGGGCTGTAGTGCAGTCGGCATGGTTCGTGGCGGTTATAGGGATTCTTCGACTTGCGCTCGGGTTCGCTGGCAGCGGCGCTCTGAGTAACACTCTTAAGCAATGCACGGCAACGAAACCTAGATGGCGCCGCCGCCTACGAAGTGGACGATTTCCAGACGGTCACCGTCTTTCAGCGCTATTTGTTGCCAAGTGTCGCGGGGGGCGATTTCGCGATTCACTTCGACGGCTACGCGGTCGGACTTCATGCCCAGCAATTCGATTAAATTCGTTAGCGTGAATGAATCTGGGCTTGCGGGATCGGGGAAGGCGCGGGCCTCTCCGTTGATTTGCAGGTTCATGGGTGGAGTCAGTTTAGCAGCGGTGGGTTCTTGCTCAAATTGTGGAAGTCACGATCCCCACCCCTTCGGCAGGCTCAAGCAGGCTCTTGCCGCTCTAGCGTCCGATGAGATCCCGTCCCGCGGACGCGGCAAGGATGAGACACTGCGCCCAGAGTCCGTTTGAAGCCAAGAGGCAGTGCCGGGGATTATTGCGAATGAGGCTTCCGGTGTCAACCGAGCCGAAAGGCTCTGCCGTGCTCGCTTACTGGCTCCGGCGCAGGGCGAATTTTCTGGTTACGGTGCGGCCGTCGTGGTTGGCCTGGACCATGATGGAGGAATCGGGAAGGGCGGACTCTTCTACGTCGAAGGAGATGATGGCGGCGCCTCCGGCGTCGGTGACGGCCTGGGTATAAAAAGGTGCGGCATCAGGACGGGCGAAGCGGAAGGTTAGACGGGCGCTGGGCACGGCTGTGCCGGCTTCGGTGACGCGCAGCTTCATGGTGAGGCTGCGGTCGTTGTGGACGGATTCGGCGTTCTCCCATTGCACGTCGAGTTGCTTGATGCTGGAGAGCGATTCGGTTTCGGCGCGGTCGAGAATGCTTTCCAGCTTTCCTTCTTTTATGGCTTCGAGAACCTGGCGATGCAGGTCGCGGAGTTGCTGTTCTTTCTTTGAATCCCCGAGTGGGTCGGCGAAGCCGGGTTGCATGGCAGAGTCGCCGTACGAGACGGCTTTTTTACCGATGCAGCGTCCGCGAACGAAGACCTGAGTTTGCAGGAGTTTTTCGCTTTCGCGAGCTTCACTCTGCACGTGGTAGATGGTGTCGCCGTGTTTTACGTCGGTGTTGAAGCCGAAGATCATAAAGATTGAGTGACTTTGTAATTTAGTAATTCAGTAATTTGAAAAACTCCACGGAACGCGACTTCGCCCCGGCTGCAATTGGACGATTTTCAATTACTCAATTATCAAATTTCTCAACTGCAAAATTCCTCTCTTTTTCTTTTTCCCGAATCGGCAAAATTGGTCCGCGTTCTCTTGACACTGTTGCGCGACAGCACCTAATCTAGAATGTTTATCGAACTCTTGGCGCGAATTATATATAGCTCCTCCTATGCCGGACAATTACTTTGCTCGCTACCTGCCGTTTCTCATCCATTTTTTGCTGGCGAGCGCTTTCGCGACTGCAATTATCATCCTTTCCTGGCTGGTTGGGCAGCGTAAACCGACGCGGGCCAAGATGTCTCCTTATGAATCGGGAATGGCGCCGATTGGGGATGCGCGCGGGCGCTTCTCGGTGCAATTCTACCTGGTGGGGATGCTCTTCATTCTCTTCGATGTGGAAGCTGTGTTTCTCTATCCCTGGGCGATTATTTTGCGCGACCTGAAGCATTTTGGACTGTGGGAGATGTTTGTTTACATCGGCATTGTGCTGGTCGGCTTCTTCTACGTGTGGAAAAAGGGCGTGCTGGAATGGGGGCCGGACTCGGCGCGGCGGAGAGTGCGTTGATGGCTTTGGCTCCTGCGATCACCGATCTCGAACAATTGAAGGCGCATCCTGCCGTGGCCGCGCTGCTGGCGTGGAATCTGTCGTCGGTCGTGGGAGCGAAGTTCGATCGCGATGAGATGACCATCTTCGTGGACCGGCCTTGTATTCGCGAAGCTTGTGCTTTGCTGCGGGATGAGGCCTCGTGCCGGTTCAATTTTCTTTCCGATGTAACCTGCGTGGATTGGTTTCCGGCGGAGCCTCGATTTGAGGTGGTTTATCACCTGCTGTCGATTTCGAAAAAAGAGCGGGTGCGGCTGAAGGTGCGGCTGCATGGCGCCAGTCCGGCGGTCGACTCGGTGGTGCCGGTTTGGCCGGGTGCGAATTATTTTGAGCGCGAGGTATTTGATCTGTTCGGGATACGGTTTGCCGGGCATCCTTATTTGGTGCGGCTGTTGATGCCGGAGGATTGGGAAGGACATCCGTTAAGGAAGGATTATCCGGTGGAGGGTTACCGGTAGGTTTATGGCGCATTTGACACCAACGCCGGTGCTGGAGCCTGGGCAGGATCGCACCATGATTCTGAATATGGGACCGCAGCATCCTTCGACGCATGGCGTGTTGCGGGTTTTGCTGGAGATTGACGGCGAGACCGTGGTGCGGATCATGCCCGATATCGGCTTTCTGCACACAGGCATCGAGAAGACATGCGAAGCCAAGTTTTACCAGCAGGTCGTGCCGCTCACCGACCGCATCGATTATCTCTGCCCGATGACGAACAATCTTTGTTATGTGCTGGCGGTGGAGAAGCTGCTGGGGCTGGAGATTCCCGCGAAGGCGCAGTGGATGCGGGTTTTGATGAATGAGCTGACGCGGATCAATTCGCATCTGGTGTGGCTGGGCACGCATGCGCTGGATATTGGGGCGATGACCGTGTTTCTTTATTGCTTCCGCGAGCGCGAAGAAGTACTGAAGATGTTTGAGGCGATCAGCGGGCAGCGGATGATGACTTCTTATTTCCGCATTGGCGGGGTTGCGCTGGAGCCGCCACTGGGATTTTTCGATCGGGTGCGGGAGTTTGCCGGGTATTTTCCGGATCGCGTGGATGAGTACGAGAATTTGCTGACGGGCAATCCGATCTGGATGATGCGGACCCAAGGCGTGGCGCGGATGACGGGGGAGGATGCGATTGCGCTGGGGGCGAGTGGCCCGACGCTGCGCGGGAGCGGTGTAGATATCGATTTGCGGCGGGATATGCCGTATTCGAGTTATGAGAAGTTCAAGTTCAACGTGCCGGTGAGATCTGAGGGCGATGTTTTTGCGCGGTATCTGTGCCGCGTGGCGGAGTTGCGGGAGTCGATTGGGATTGTGCGGCAGGCATTGGATGGAATGCCGGAGGGACCGATCAAGGCGGACGCTCCGGGCGTGGTTTTGCCCGATCGGGAAAAGATGAAGACGCAGATGGAAGCGCTCATCTATCACTTCAAGATTATTACCGAAGGATTTGCGGTGCCTGTGGGCGAGGTTTATCAGGCGGTGGAGTCTCCGCGGGGAGAGATGGGCTATTACGTGGTCAGCGATGGGACCGCCAAGCCTTACCGGGTGCATATGAGAGCTGCCTGCCTGGCTAATTTGCAGACTTTGCCGACGATGTGCGAAGGAGGGTTGATTGCCGATGTGGTGGCGGCGATTGGGAGCATCGATATTGTGCTCGGAGAGATTGACCGATAAGAAATTTAGTAATTGTGTAACTTGGTAATTGGGAAATTGAGAGCTACGCTGCCCAAAGAACTCAGCGGAAGTTTTTTTTCAATTACACAATTACTAAATTTCTCAATTACTAAATTCCATGCGCTTTTCTGACGAGTTCGAGGCGAGGTTCGCGGAGATGGTGCCGCATTATCCGACGAAGCGGTCGGCGCTGGTGCCGACGCTGCTCTACGCGCAGGATGAGGTGGGATTTCTTTCCGACGAAGTGATCGGCGAAATTGCCGGACGGCTGGATCTGGCGGAGCTTGAGGTGCGGAATGTGATCAGCTACTACTCGATGCTGACTACGAAGCCGCGCGGGAAATTTAACGTTCAGGTTTGCACGAATATCAGCTGCCTGGTGCGGGGCGCGGAAGACATTCTGCGACATTGCTCGAAAAGGTTGGGCGTACCGAATAAGGGAACGACACCCGATGGATTGTTTTCGCTGGAGGAAGTCGAGTGCATTGGGGCTTGCAGTTGGGCTCCGGCGGCGCAGGTTAACTACGACTTTCATGAGAACCTGAGCGTGGAGAAAGTCGATGCGATTTTGGAGGGTTATCGACGTGGATCGGGAATTTAGTGATTGTGTAATTTGGTAGTTGAGCAATTGAAAAGCGGCCTTGGATCGGTTTCGGGGTTTCAATTTCTCAATTACACAATTTCCCAATTACTCAATGGCCACGCTGGTGTCCCATCCCGATGAGGTGAAGGTAGTGTCGAAGCGCTTTGGTATGGGCGCAACGGACATCGACCGTTATCTCGAACTGGACGGCTACAAGGCCGTGCAGAAGGCGCTCGCGATGAACGCCGACGCCATTATTAATGAGGTAAAGAATTCGGGGTTGCGCGGGCGCGGCGGCGCGGGATTTTCGACTGGCATGAAGTGGTCGTTTGTGCCGAAGCAGTCGGCGAAGCCGAAGTATGTGCTTTGCAATGGGGATGAGAGCGAGCCGGGGACTTGCAAAGACCGGCTGATTTTTGAGCACGATCCGCATGCGGTGATTGAGGGCGTTATGATCGCGGCGCTCGCCGTGGGTGCGGCGAGCGGATACATCTATATCCGCGGCGAGTACCGGTATCTCTCGAACATCATGCAGAAGGCGATTCGCGACGCTTATGCGAAGGGCTTCATCGGGAAGAACATCTTCGGCAGCGGGCGCGATCTCGATATTTACTGGCACGGCGGCGCTGGCGCTTATGAGGTTGGGGAAGAGTCGGCGCTGATGGAGTCGCTTGAGGGAAAGCGGGGGATTCCGCGAATCCGGCCTCCCTTCCCTGCTGTAGTGGGGCTCTGGGGCGGGCCAACGGTCATTAATAACGCTGAAACTCTGGCCAACGTGCCGCACATCGTTCTCGGGGGCGCGGAGTGGTACGCCAACCTGGGCACGCCGAAAAATGGCGGCACGCGCCTGTTCTGCCTGAGCGGCAACATTGCCAAACCAGGCGTCTACGAACTGCCCATGGGGTACAACCTGAAGAAGATGCTGTATGACGTGGGCGGCGGAATTCCTAACGGACGAAAACTGAAAGCAGTTGTTCCCGGCGGATCTTCCTGCCCATGTCTCACTGCGGACGAGATCGATGTGAACATGGATTTCGATTCGGTCGCCAAAGCGGGATCGATGTTAGGTTCCGGCGGAGTGGTGGTTGTCGACGATGCGCAGTGCATTGTGAAGTTCGCGCTGCGGACAATGAAGTTCTACAAGCATGAAAGTTGCGGGTGGTGCATTCCCTGCCGCGAAGGGACCGATTGGCTGGAGAAAACGCTGACACGTTTTCATCGCGGCGGAGGATTGAAGAAAGACATCGACAACATGCAGTACCTGGCGGAGAACATGCTGGGGCGGACGTTTTGCCCGCTGGGCGATGCGGCGGCGATGCCGACCATTGCGTTCGTTAAGAAATTTCGCAAGGAGTTTGAGGATCATTTGGAGGGCCGGCCGTGTCCGTATGAAAAGCTGGGCATGGTAGAAGAGCTGCCGGTGATGGCGCATTGACAGAATTGAGTAATTGGGAAATTTAGTAATTGAGTAATTGAAAATACCCGAGGTTGCGGCATGAGTTTCAAGCCCGAGGAGATGCGGGATCGAACGAAAGCGTTCGCGCTTCGTATCATTTGTCTCTATCGGTCTTTGCCCTGTCGCACGGATACGCAGATTTTGGGCAAGCAACTTTTGCGATGCGGTACCTCGGTTGCGGCAAATTATCGCGCGGCTTGCCGGGCGAGATCGAAAGCCGAGTTTGTGGCACGAGTCGCCATCGTGCTGAAGAAGCGGATGAGTCTGTGCTTTAGCTTGAATTGTTGATTGAATTGGGAATCATCAAGACGGAGACGACGGTAAAATTGCTCAAGGAAGCTAAAGAATTAGCAGCGATTTTGACAGCTTCGCGAGAAACAGCCAAAAGGACTGCTTAAGGTTTTCAAATTACTCAATTACCAAATTGCCCAATTACTCAATTTCTCCATGGCTGACGTAACGCTAACAGTCGACGGCAAGAAGGTCACGGCTCCCGCAGGGACGCTGCTGATCGAGGCTTGCAAGAGCGTGGGCATTGAGGTGCCTTCGTTTTGCTATTACCCCAATCTTTCGCTGTGCGGTGCGTGCCGCATGTGCCTGGTGAAAATCGAGAAGATGCCCAAGCTGCAGACCGCTTGCACCACGGTGATCGGCGAAGGCATGGTCGTGACTACCGACAGCGAAGAGATCAAGCAGGCGCGCAAATCGACCGTCGAAATCCTGCTGGGGAATCATCCGCTGGATTGCCCGGTGTGCGATGCCGGCGGTGAGTGCGAACTGCAGGACATGACGTTCTCCTACGGCGCAGCCGAGTCGAAGTTCATGGAGACGAAGAACCACAAGGATGAGCAGCAGTGGTCGCCGGTGGTGTTCTTCGATCGGCCTCGGTGCATCCTGTGCTTCCGCTGCGTGCGGGTGTGCGGCGAGGGCATGGATGTTTGGGCGCTCGGCGTGCAGAACCGCGGGGTGAGTTCGGTTATCGCGCCCAATAAAGAAGACCATCTGGAGTGCGAAGAGTGCGGTATGTGCATCGACATTTGTCCGGTTGGCGCGCTGACTTCGGGAGCTTATCGCTACAAGACGCGCCCCTGGGAGATGAAGCACATTGGCACGACCTGCACGCACTGCGGCGATGGCTGCAAGACGACGTTGGGCGTGCGCCGGGCCGACACCGGCATGGACATTGTGCGCGGAGACAATCGCGATAAGAGTGGTACGAATGGAGATTTTCTTTGCATTAAGGGGCGGTATGGGTTCGATTTTGCCAATCATGAGGAACGGCTGAAGCAGCCGCTGATCCGGCAGAATGGAAGGCTCGAACCGGCCACGTGGGAAGAAGCGTTCGAATTGATCGGCAAGAAGTTTGGGTCAATTCGTGATGTCGAGGGCGGCGGGGCGATTGGAGTCATCGGCTCGACGCGGACTACGAACGAGGAAAATTATCTTTTGTCGAAGTTTGCACGGGTGGTGTTGAGGACGAACAATGTCGATCATCACCGGACGGCGGACTTCCCTGTTTTTGCGGCGGCGCTGCGCGGCAAAGAGAACGCGACCGCCAGCATGGCGGAGGTGTTTACGGCTCCGGCCATTCTTTTGATTGGCAATGATCCTACGGAGCAGCATCCGCTGCTGGCCTGGCAGATTCGGAATAATGTGCGGCTGCACCGGGCGCGACTGTATGCGATCAATTCGCAGCCGATCAAACTGCGGCGGCAGGCTGCCAGCTTTACCCAGATTGAGGCCGGGCTGGAAGGTAAGGTGGCGGCATTCTTCGCGGGTGATGACAGCGCGGTGGATGGGCTGATTAGTTCGTCAATGAATAAAGATGCGTGGATTGGCTTGCGGGAGAAACTGCGCGGCGAAGAAAAGCTTGTCATTATTTTTGGTTCGGAGTTGCGCGGGACGGGCGTTGCCGATCTGGTCAAGTTTGGATCTGCGATTCCGGGCGCGAAGTTTGTTTGCCTTGCGGATTATGCGAACTCGCGCGGGGCGGCGGATATGGGCGTGTATCCGGATTTGCTGCCGGGATATCACCCTACCGGCGGGAACAGCGAATTTCACCGGGAGTGGGGAGAGACTCCGCGAGTGGCGGGACTCGACTTGCCCGGCATAGTTGAGGCCGGCAAGGCTGGAAAGCTGAAAGCGCTTTACGTGGTGGGGTCAAATCCGATTGGGCGGATGCAGATCGATCCATTTGCATTTTCGAAGAGCTTTGTTGTCGTTCAGGATATGTTTGTGACCGAGACGGCGGTGATGGCGGATGTGGTGCTACCCGCTGCCAACGCTTACGAAAAATCGGGAACCTTCACAAACACCTGCGGCGACATTCAGTTGGTGAAGAAAGCTGGCGAGGTTACCGGCACGAAAAGCGATTTTGAGATGATCGTGCGCATCGCCGATGCGATGGGATTCGATGTCCACAAGCTTGTGCCGTTTGGCGGCGGAACGCGGGCGGATATGGGGCAGTCGCGCGGAGCGCAGTCGGGTGAAGCGGATCGCCATGCGGTGTGGCTGGAGGCCCGCGGGCTGGAGCCGAAGATGAGTCCGTTCGAACCGACGGCGATTCTCGATGAGATTCAGCGGCTGGTTCCTGGATATGACGTTTCGCGGGTCAATCTGCTGGCGGGAAACAGCGAGCATACGTCGCTGGCGAAGGCTGGACCAGGGGTGGAGCATGAGCCTGGGTTGATTCTTCCGGCCAGCGACACGCTTTTTACGTCCGGAACCTTGGGACGGTACTCGCGTGCTTTGAAGTCGGTGATCGAGAGCCGGGAACCGGCGACGGCTGAGGTCGCGGCCGACTGAGGGACATTTGGTAATTGAGTAATTTAGTCATTGAGTGATTTCGTAATTGAAAGGCGCCTGGCTTCACTCCGGTGAATGCACCGAGCGTTGCTTCTGTCTTCCAATTCTTGAGCTGCGGAATTTTTGAGGAACGACCCTTTGCCGCTTTCCATTTTCATTCTGGCGTCCGTGATTAAGTCCGCAATTGTTCTTTTGGTGTTGCTGACGGCGGTCGCTTATTCGGTTTGGCTGGAGCGCAAGGTCGTTGGGCACATGCAGAACCGGTGGGGGCCTACGCGGGTGGGTCCGTTTGGGTTGCTGCAGCCGGCGGCCGACGGGCTGAAGTTTTTCTTCAAGGAAGATCTGACGCCGCCTCACGTTTATAAGCCGCTGTTTCTGGCTGCGCCGATGATTGCGGTGATCTTTGCCTTGACTTCGATTGCGGTGATTCCATTCGGGAATTCGATTCCGATTTTTGGCTACGACATTCCGCTGCAGATTACCGACGTGAATATCGGGCTGCTGCTGATTCTGGGAGTGACGTCCCTGGGTGTTTATGGCGTGGCGCTGGCGGGGTGGTCCTCGAATAACAAGTATTCGCTGCTCGGCGGCCTGCGGGCGAGCGCCCAGATGATCAGCTATGAGATTGCGCTGGGGCTATCGCTGGTGGGGGTGCTGATTCAATCGGGCAGCTTCAGTTTGCGGGATATTGTGAGTGCGCAGGGCGGGCGGTTTCTGTATGTGATTCCGCGGTGGAATATTTTTCACTGGCAGTTTATCGGCTTCTTTATTTACCTGATGGCGGCTTACGCGGAAACCAATCGCATTCCGTTTGACTTGCCCGAGGCGGAGACTGAACTGGTTGCTGGCTATCACACGGAATACAGTTCGATGAAGTTCGCGATGTTTTTTATGGCGGAGTACGCGAACATGATTACCGTCGGCTGCCTGGCTACGCTACTGTTTTTTGGGGGATGGAACGGGCCGCTGGCTGGGCCTCCGCTGGTGAGGGCGCTGTTGCCGCTGTTCTGGTTTTGCGCCAAGGTGTTTTGCTTTCTCTTTCTTTATATATGGGTGCGCGGGACGCTGCCGCGCTTCCGCTACGATCAACTAATGTCGTTTGGGTGGAAGTTTCTGCTGCCGCTGGCGATTGCGAATCTGGTGGCTACGGCGATTGCTGTGGCCTGGTAAGTGGGCCAGAGATGGGGCACCCCAGGTGATGTGAGGATGTCCGTTAGTCAGAAATCCTTATGAGTTTTCATCTCATCTTGTTCCTCGCGTTTGGGGCGGTCTGCGTGGCCGGGGCGGTGAATCTGCTGGCGCAACGGCATCCGATCAACAGCGCCTTGTCGCTGATCGCGGTGATGGGAGCGCTGGCCGGGGAGTACTTGCTGCTTGGGGCTGAGTTTGTTGCCGCTGTTCAGGTGATCGTTTATGCGGGCGCGATCATGGTGCTGTTTGTCTTCGTCATTATGCTGCTGAACGCGGGCGAAGAGGAAGAGACGAAGGGCAGCCGCGTGGCAATAATGTTAGGCGTGCCGGGGATTCTGATCGCCAGCGTGCTGGTGGCCTGGGTGGTGCTGCGCAGATCGGGAACCGGCGATGTTGCGTTGGGCGCGCTGCCCGGGTATCCCAGAGAGATTGCGCAACTGCTTTTCCACGATTTTCTATTGCCGTTTGAAGTGACCTCCATTTTGATTCTCATCGCCATCATGGGGGCGGTGGTTCTGGCCAGCAAGCCGGAACCGCCGGCCGGAAAGGTGGAGTGATGGTTCCGCTTTCTTATTACCTTTTGCTGAGTGGATTTTTGTTTGCGTGCGGCGTGGTGGGATTCCTGATCAAGCGCAACATCATCACGATCTTCATGTCGATTGAGCTGATGCTGAATGGCGTGAATCTTTCGTTTGTGGCGTTCGCGGCGCAGTGGCACGTGCTGGCGGGGCACATTTTTGTCTTCTTTGTGATGGTTGTAGCTGCGGCGGAATCGGCGGTGGGACTGGCGATCATTATCGCGGTGTACCGCACGCGGGAAACTTTGAATGTGGATCAGGTAAATCTGCTCAAGCTATGAACCCAACGCTCAATCTGTGGGTGATTCCGATCCTGCCTCTGGCGGGAGCGGCGATCAATGGATTTTTCGGCAGGAAGTCGTCGCGGCAGGCGGTGACGGCGGTTGCGCTGGTATTCAGCGGCGCAGCGTTTGCGGTGGCTTTGTGGGTTGCTGCGCGATTCTCTTCGTTGTCCCTTCCCTATCAGGAGTTTCTTGCGCATTGGATCCGGGCCGGGAGTTTCAGCGCCGATTTTGCGTTTTATCTCGATCAGCTTTCGCTGGTGATGCTGCTGGTGGTGACCGGCGTGGGATTTCTGATTCACGTCTACTCCATCGGGTATATGTGGGAGGACCCCGGCTATTACCGATTTTTTACTTACCTGAATCTGTTCATGTTTTTCATGCTGACGCTGGTGCTGGCCGGCAATTACCTGCAACTGTTCATTGGCTGGGAGGGTGTAGGGCTGGCGTCGTATTTGCTGGTTGGCTTCTGGTTCACGAAGGATTCGGCGGCGTCGGCGGGGAAAAAAGCTTTTATTGTTAATCGGATTGGCGACTTCGGATTTTTGATTGCGTTGTTTTTGCTGATCAAACATTTTGGGTCGCTGGATTTCTCTCGCGTGTTTGGGGCGATCGCGCCGATCCGGCCTGAAACTGCAGGCGCGGGATTGCTGACTACGATTGGGCTTTTGTTGATGGTTGGCGCGGCTGGAAAGTCGGCGCAGATTCCTCTTTATGTATGGCTGCCGGATGCGATGGAGGGCCCGACGCCGGTTTCGGCTTTGATTCATGCCGCGACCATGGTGACGGCCGGTGTATACATGGTGGCGCGCTCGCATGTGATTTTTGAGCGAGCGCCGATGGCGCTTACCGTGGTGGCGATCATTGGGACGTTGACGGCTTTCTTCGCGGCGACGATTGGGATCGCGCAGACGGATATCAAGAAAGTTCTGGCCTATTCGACGGTGTCGCAGCTGGGTTATATGTTCATGGCCTGCGGCGTGGGGGCTTTCTCGGCAGGCATTTTCCATCTGATGACGCACGCATTTTTCAAGGGCCTTTTGTTTCTGGCTGCCGGATCGGTGATTCATGCCGTGGGCGGCGAGCAGGACATGCGGAAGATGGGTGGCTTGCGGACGAAGATTCCGTGGACCTTCTGGACGATGACGGCGGCTACGCTGGCGATTTCCGGGATTCCAGGATTTGCAGGGTTTTTTAGTAAGGATGAAATTCTTTGGCAAGCTTATCAGACCAACTGGGTGTACTGGTTGGTAGGCGTGGTCACTGCGTTCATCACTTCGTTCTACATGTTCCGGTTGTGGTTTCTGACTTTTTTCGGCGAGTATCGGGGCGAGGCTGAAGCGAAGCATGGTGACGGAGGCCGTTCCGCGCACGATGCACACGGTGGGCACGGGCATGGTGGGATTCACGAGAGCCCACGGGTGATGGTTGTGCCGCTGGTGATTCTGGCCGTGCTCTCTGTGATCGGCGGATACGTCGGCGTGCCGGGGGCTTTGGGCGGCAATGATCGCTTCGATAAGTTTCTGGCGCCGGTGTTTCATGGGAGCGCGCCGGCGAATGCCCAGAATGCAAACCTCGGAGAGAAGCGAGCGCCGGAGCAGGCGACTGAGGGCAGCGAGCCTAAGACCGGGGATTCGACCGAATTGTTGTTTACAGGGATTTCGGTGTTCGCGGCGTTACTCGGGTTTGGGCTGGCCTGGATGTTTTATCACAAGGATCCAGAGCTCCCGGACCGGATTGCGGTTTCATTCTCGGGACTGTATCGGGTCCTGGTGCACAAGTATTATGTCGACGAATTCTATGCGGCGCTATTCGTGAAGCCGCTGATTGACGGGTCGACGCGAATTTTGTGGCAGGGGGTGGACCGCAAGGTTATCGATGCCGCGGTGAATGACGCGGGTGATGGCGCGCGGCATGTCTCGGATGAAGTGCGGCATATGCAATCGGGAAATATTCGTTCTTATGCGGGTTGGGTTGCGGCGGGAGCGGCCGTGGTGATTGCTTTTGTGATTTGGAAGTGGGTGGTAACGCTATGAACATCCGCGACCTGGATCAGGTGATTTTGACGCTGGTGACGTTTGTGCCGCTGGCCGGAGGGCTGCTGTTGACTTTCCTGCCGCGGCGGGATCGCGACATCCGGATTTTTGCGCTGGTCATTTCGCTGTTGACATTTGTTTTGTCGTTGCATTTGCCGGTTTATTTTCACCGTGTGCGGGCTGGATTTCAGTATGAGATCGACCGGCAATGGATCTCCACTCCAAACATTCATTACCACATGGGAGTGGATGGAATTTCGTTATGGCTGGTGGTGCTCACCACCTTTCTTACGCCTCTCTGCGTGCTGATTTCGTGGACTTCGATTCGCGAGCGAGTGAAAGAGTTCTTTATCCTGTTGCTGATTCTGGAAACCGCGCTGGTTGGCGTATTTACCTCGCTCGATCTGTTTCTTTTTTATTTTTTCTGGGAAGCGACGCTGATTCCGATGGCGTTGCTGATCGGCATGTTTGGGCATGAGCGAAAGGTATACGCCGCAGTCAAGTTTTTTATGTACACCATGATCGGTTCGGTGTTTATGCTGGCGGCGATCCTGTGGCTTTATGCGCATACCGGCAGTTTTGATTTCGTTGTGATTCGCGATCAGATCGCCAGCGGGGCCGTGCCTAAATTTCCGGCTGCGGCGCAGTGGCTTTTTCTGGGATTTTTTCTGGCGTTTGCGGTCAAGGTTCCGCTCTTCCCTTTCCATACATGGTTGCCGGATGCGCACGTGGAGGCTCCGACGGCTGGTTCGGTATTGCTGGCGGGCGTTCTGTTGAAGATGGGGACTTACGGAATGCTTCGGTTCAATCTGGGGCTGTTTCCGGAGCAGGCTCGGCGAAACGCCTCGTGGATCATGGTTCTGGCACTGATTGGAATTATTTATGGCGCACTGGTGGCGATGGTGCAGCCGAATGTGAAGAAGCTGATCGCTTATTCTTCGGTGAGCCATTTGGGATTTGTGGTGCTGGGTATCTTCAGCTTTACACAGGCCGGCCTGGATGGAGCGATGTTTGTGATGCTAGCGCACGGAATCTCGACTGGCGGGCTGTTTATGCTGGCGGGAATTTTGCATGAGCGACGGCATACCTATGAGATCAAGGAATTTGGCGGGTTGGCTTCCATTATGCCGCTGTATGCCGCGCTGTTTCTAGTAATTGTGCTGGCCTCCGCGGGGCTGCCGCTGATGAACGGATTTGTCGGCGAGTTCCTGGTTCTGAGCGGGACGTTTGAAGCGAAGGCGGTGTTTGCGATTCTCGCGGCTACGGGCGTGATCTGGAGTTCGGTCTATTTGCTTTGGATGTATCAGCGGGTTTTCTATGGCAAGGTCACGCACGAGGTGAATAATTCTCTCACCGATCTTTCGGGATATGAAAAGTGGGCGGTTTGGCCTTGCGCGGTAACCGCGCTAGTGATGGGCGTAGCTCCGATCCTGTGGCTGGGAGCGATTGATCCTGCTGTGCAGGCGGCGCTCAATCCGTTCACGCGGCTGGCGAGCCGGTTGGTGGGGCAATGATCTTCCTCGCGATAGGGCATCCGGTCCCGGCCTATTTACAAGCTTTGCCGCAGAGTTCCGATTACGCGCGCATTCTTCCGGAGATTGTGCTGTCGATTTTCGGCATGGTCGTGATGATGCTTGAGCCGTTGATCGATGAGCGCAAGAGCCAGAAACTGCTGGCGGGGATCGCGCTTGCGGGAGCGCTGACCGCTCTGGCTTCGGTCTGGTTCATGGCACAGAATCCCGGGCAGGCCTTCTGGAACATGGTGCAGGTGGATGGGTTCAGCATCTTCTTCCATGTGCTGATTATTGGCATTGTTGCAGTTTCGATTCTGTCCTCGTACGAGTACATGGGTGTGCAGCGGATTCGAGCTGGAGAGTATTACGCCCTGGTTCTGTTCGGCGCTGTGGGTATGGCGCTGATGTCGTCGGCCATTGAGCTGGTTTTGATTTTTATCGCTCTGGAGATTTCTTCGATCTCTTCCTATGTGCTGGCCGGTTTCCGGCGGCGAGAGGCATCGAGCACAGAAGCCTCGCTGAAATATTTTCTGCTGGGATCGTTTGCGACCGCTTTCTTTCTTTATGGCGTGGCCTTGATGTTTGGCGCGACTGGCCACACGAATATTAACGAGATCAGCCAGACGCTGCTGGCGGGGCAGGTCCCTTTGCTGGCGGTGCTGGCGGTTGCATTCATGTTTGTCGGACTGGGATTCAAGGTGGCGGCAGCGCCATTTCACGTTTGGACTCCCGATGTATATGAGGGAGCGCCGGCGCCGGTCGTCGGTCTGATGTCGACCGCTCCGAAGGCAGCGGCGTTCGCGGTGTTGCTGCGCATCGTTTTCGTGGTTAACGTGCATGCAATCTTTTGGGTGATCTGGGTTGCGGCGGCGCTGTCGATGACGCTGGGAAATCTTGGGGCCTTCGTTCAGAACAACATAAAGCGGTTGCTGGCTTATTCGTCGATTGCGCACGCGGGGTATGTGCTGGTGGCATTTGCGGCGGCGCCGGCGGCGGGGACTTCGGCCGTGATGTTTTATCTCTCCTGTTATGCGGCCATGAATGTGGGCGCCTTTGCGGTGGTGAGCCATTTTGCCAATGCCGGCGAGCGCTATGTAACTTTGGAAGACTATGCGGGGTTGGGGCGCAGCTCACCGCTGCTGGCGGCTGCGCTCACGATTTTTCTGCTTTCGCTGATTGGAATTCCGATGACTGGAGGATTTTTCGCCAAGTTTTATGTGTTCAGCGCGGCGGTGAGATCGAATCTGATCTGGTTGACGATTATTGGCGTGCTCAACGGCGGGGTGGGCGCTTATTACTATCTGCGGATTATCGTGGCGATGTATATGAAGGAAACGCGGAGGGAAGTTCCTGTCGCTCCAGTTTCGTTTGCTCCCCGGCTCGCCATTGCTGTATGCCTCATTGTGACGATTTATCTGGGAGTCTTTCCCGGGTCTGTGCTGCAGTATGCGCAGGATTCGGCTCAACAGCTTGTGCAGCAACCCCTTTCCCCCATCCCTTCCAAACCCGCTCCTGCCGCCGCAGCGACGCTTTGAGTGTGCGTTGCCGCGGTTGTGAACTTGGGAGCGTTCTTTTAAGCTTTCCCCGGAGCCGCGATTCTGGCTTTGCAACGGCTTACATTTCGGTTCGTGGCGGCGTGAGTTGCTGAGAACAATCGCAGAAAGATTGAGCCGAAAGCTGGTCTTCAAACGGAGGCTACCGCCGGAGTTTGGAAGCGGCACGATCCTGGTATCCCCCGACGCAGGTCTCCGCTTCTACCGATCAAACCTCGCTTCAGGGGATGCCATGCTTTTCAAGATGGCGAACGAACTCGTCAAGGCGGGCGATGTGGTTTGGGACGTCGGCGCCAACGTGGGATTATTCGCTTTCGCTGCGGCGAACCGGGCCGGCAAGAATGGATCTGTAGTGGCAATTGAACCGGATCTATGGCTGGCAACTTTGTTGAGGCGGTCGTGCGCCCTTCAGAAAGGATCTGAAGCGCCGGTGACGGTAGTCCCCGCCGCGGTTTCCGATAGTTTTGGTTTGGAAACATTCCATGTTGCAGCGCGGTCCCGATCTTTCAATCACCTGGAAGGCGGCGGCTCGACAGAGGCGGGTGAGACGCGACGAACCGAGACGACGATCACGATTACGCTCGACTGGCTCCTGGAAAAAGTGCCACCACCGCAAGTGATCAAGATCGACGTAGAGGGACTGGAGCACCGGGTATTGGCGGGCGCCGCGACAGTGTTGTCAAAGATTCGTCCGGTAATCTGGTGCGAAGTGGATCCTGTGAACAAGGAGGAGGTTACCAGAATCCTCCTGGCGCAACACTACGAATTGCTTTACGCAAATAAGGATCCGGCGGAACGGCAATCTTTGCCGAAAGCGCCATGGGAAACTCTCGCAATTCCGCGCTGATCGCCTGCCACTTTAATTACAGCGGATCGTGAATTAAAGGAACGAAGCGAACCATCTCTTGCGGCGAGATTACGAGCTTGCCGTCGATCTTCCGTATCAATTGCAACTGCTGGGAACCTTCGTCTCCGACGGGGATTACCATGCGGCCTGCGTTTGCCAGCTGGTCGACGAGGGGGGTGGGTACGGCCGACGCCGCGGCTGAAACGAGGATTGCGTTGAATGGGGCCGCTTCTGGAAAACCGCCTATGCCGTCTCCGGTAAAGACTCTTACGTTTGTGTAGCCGAGAGTGGCGAGGACGCGGCGGGCGTTGTCTGCAAGCGCAGAGTGGCGCTCGATGGAGAAGACTTGTGCCGCCAGTCCCGCCAGCAGCGCGGTTGCGTAGCCGGAGCCGGCGCCGACTTCCAGAACTTTGTCGGTGGGCTGGAGCTGAAGCAGCTCGAGCATGATGGCGACGATATAGGGTTGTGAGATGGTTTGGCCTTCGCCGATGGGCAGCGGATTGTCATCGTAGGCTTGTGAGAGGAACTCAGATGAGACGAACCGATCGCGAGGTACGCTCGCCATCGCGGCGAGAACGCGGGGATCGGAGATGCCGCGCGCGCGCAGTTGGAACTCGATCATCTGCTGGCGCGCGGAAAGTGGATCAGGCATGCGATTGGGATTCGGGCTTTGATCGGCAGATTCTCATGGGCAGGAGTCAGTCAAGCAGCTTGCGTGCTCTCTGCAGTAGATCTTGCCTGCTTTATTTCTTGCGGCTGCGGACTCGCAGGTCGAAACTGACGACGCCGTTCTGATCGCGCGTGCCCACGCCAGAGATATTGCGATTCACATAATACTCTCCCTGGATGATCTGCTCTGAGCTTTGGGAGACGTTGGTCGAGTAGATGAGAGAGATATGGTTGACGAATTCCTGTTCGATGGTGATCTGCGGGCCGTTGCTGATGGGATTGGTTTCGGTAGTGAGCCCCTGAGGATCGATTTTGATGTTGCTGGCTCCGAAGAGGCGCTGCAGGCGATTGCCCACGCTTGCATTCAGCGCCTGGCTGAGGATCTGCGCGGTTGCGTCGTCGGAGAAAGCGTTTTGATCGGACTGATCCTGAAGCGCTGCGGATTCCCCGTTGGTGCGGCCGAGCGCGAGCAGGGCGATGATGTCGGATTTGGGCAGTGGAGGCTCGGAGCGGTAGTTGACGTTGAATCCGCGGTCTGGCGTGCCGGTGATGGTGATGTTGAGATCGTAGTCGCGGACGCGGGTGGAGGCCTGCAGGTTGAGTTGGGGCTCAATGGCTACCGGATTGGCGAAGGTGATGTCGCCGCGTTCGAGAGTGAAGCGCGTCCCGTGAAAAGTGGCCTGGCCTTCGAGAATGTCGGCGCGTCCGAGAACCGCGGGATGGCCGAGAGAGCCGCGGAGGCGAAGGTCGGCGTCGCCGGAGAGGCGGGCGATGGCAGTGCGCATCTGGAGTTCGGGAGCGGTCTGCACGTGGACATCGAGCTTGATGTTGTTGAGCGGAGAATTGGCGACGGATGCCGCGGTAAACTGCCGTGTGCGGTCGATATAGGCGCTGAAGTCAAAACCGGGCGTGATGGCGATTTTGTTGACGAGGATGTCTCCCGAGAGGGTGGATGAGGATCGTGATCCGACCCAGTTTAATTGCGAGTCGGCGGTGGAACTGACCCCGGGAGGGTAGCGCATGCGCACGTCTTTTGCGGTTGCGGTGAGGTTGAAATTGAGTTGCTGGTTGACGAAAGTAGCGTCACCTTTGAGGTCGACGTTTCCGCCGCCGGTGCGGGCCGCGAGGTTTTCGAGGTGAGCATGATCGCTGGTGAAGAGGAGTGAGCCATTCAGCTCGGTCAAACCGCTGGGCAGGCCTGCGTAAGCGAGCGATGAATTCGAGATCTGAATGCGGCCTTGCGGGAATGGGTCGGAGATTGTTCCGGCTACGGTGACGTCAACGGTGACTAAACCGAATGCGGTGAAATTCGGATCGAAGGTGGAGAGCAGCTTCAAATCGGCGTGTCCATCGGCGCTCAGATCGAGAGACTCGGGTGTTGAGAGCTGGGCCGATCCGTTGACGGTTAGCTCCGTGCCATCGCCGACCAGGTGAAGATGCTCGATGTTGAGGGTTTGATGAGCGATGGAGAAGTGTGCGGGACTCTGGTTTTGGACTTTGACGTTTTCAATGTCGAGCGCCAGAGAGGCCAGGCTTCCGTTGACGGTCCACTGCTCTGGCTGGCGAAGCGGACCGCGCAGATCCATAGAGCCGGCGACGAGCGCGTGGGCCTTGAGGCTTCCCGCAACGTAGCCATGCCATAACGGATCGGCGTCAAACTGATCCATCTGGAACGACAGGTTCGCCGGGTAATCCTTGCGCAACTGAATGGTTCCGTTGAGCGCTAAAGTTCCCTGATTGAAATGCGAGTTGCCGGTCAGGTGCAACTGACTTCCTTCAGTGACCGCTTGCAGGTCGAAATCTCCGACGACTGTGCGGTTGAACGCTAAGGACCGGACTTGAACGTTGCCGTTGACGGAGGGTGCATCGGGCGTGCCGGAACCCTTGAGAGCAAAATCGGCACGGCCCGCAAAGTTCAAACGATTGGATTGGATCTGGCGGATATCCGCGAGATCGAGGTTCTTTCCTTCTATGTCGAAAATGAAAGCGTGATTTGAGGGATGGTAGGAGACGCTGCCGGTGAGGGTGGCATCGTCGTGAGAGAGATGCATGCCGGTCAAAGCAAGGCCTTCGCGATCCATATGGAAGTGGGAATCGAACTGGCGAATGGTCTGGCCGTAAGCCGACGCGTTGCTGAGGTGGATTTGCCCATCCGCGTGAGGACTGGAGATGGTGCCGGTGGATTCCAGAATCAGATCGGCTTTGCCGAGTACGGGATAGTTCCATCCAGAGAATTGTTCGATCATGGCAAGGTCGGCATTGTAGAGGTTAGTGCGCAGGTCAAAGATGCTGTCTCCGGTCAAGTGGCCGTGCTCAAGAGCGGCTGAGCCTTCGAGTTCGGCGGAGGTGTCGTCGCGCTGCAACCTGGCATTGTGAAAGGCGATTGAGTCGAAAGAAAGCTGAAGAGATGAAGAAAAAGAATCCCAGTGCGTTTTCAGGGGATGTGTTCTGGTCGTGGCGGGCAGCGTGATATCGAAATTGTTTACCGCGAGAGCGCCCGTGAGACGCGGGGACTCCAGCGAGCCAGCCATGTTGCCGTTGAAAGTAGCGGTGCCGTTCAGGGCTACAGGAAAAAGTGCCGGGCCGCGCACGGCACTGACGAATGGAAGCCAATCGGCGAGGCTCGAAGTGGAAGCCGAAAGATGAACTGCAGAATCGTTTGAGAGCGTTCCCGAGGCCTGAACGTGGCTCGTGGGTGTGGCTAAGGTGAAGCGAGGAAGATCGATCGTGCCCGAAGCAGCGTGGTAGACGCCGTTGGCGTGAGCGGTGATGGGAAGCTGATCGTAGGTGGAAATCGGCGGAGGGTTCAGATCGAGCGTGAACTCGGTATCGGCATCCTGGGGAGTTCCCTTCCAGCGGGTTTCGAAGCTGCCCGCAACTAAAGCTGCGGGGTGGAAGCGTGGAAAAGGATGGTCGGGCGTATCGAGCGCCAAGGCGATCTCTTCGCCTGAAAGGTCGCGCAGGCGGATGCGAATCAAGCCGTTTTGGACGGCTGAAGATTTCGGCTTGGCAGCCGTAGTGCGTGGCGCGTTTTGACGTGGGCGCGCCGCCGAAATGGTGGCGGTTTCGAGAATTTTCCTGGCTGCCGCTGACAAGTGCTGCGGCGGAGTGAGCCACTGGTCGACTTCAACATCTCCGGCAAAGCTACCGCCGAAGATTTTGCCTTCCAGCTTATCAAGACGGAGGTTCTGTTCGGTCACTGCGTAACCGGCGCTCAGAGAGGCGCGGGAGAAATCGATCTCGTCGCTTTGAATTCCAAGGTCCTTCACGGTGAGCAGGCCAGTGGTGGAAAAACGATCGAGCGACCAATCGCCGTGACCCTTGAGTTGCACGATACCGCCGCGGAGGTCGTGGCGGCGGGCGATGCCGGCGGCTTCGGTGAGATCGAGTTGCGCCTCGTATGGGCCGTTGAAGTGAGGATGGCGGAAGTCAGTGATCTGGCCGGTAGTGGATAAATGCGAGTGGCCGGAGTTCCATTGCAGAGAGCTGACGACCGCAGAATTAGTGCCGAGTGCGAACTCCATAGTCGTCATCCATGCGAAGGGACGGCAATCCAGGAGCTTGGTGTCGACGAGACCGAGCAGGAGACGGCCGTTGTAGCGGCGGGCGAGGAACGAATAATCCATTTGAAGGGAGACATCGCGAGCGGAGAAATCGACTGGGACAGGTTGGTCATCCCAAAGGATCTGGCCGTGGCGAAGTTCAAAATGGTCGATGGAAAGCGCGAAGAGTTTCTCGACTGAATTTTGAGTGGAGGTGGAATCGAATTTGCGCTCCGGAAAATTCGAAGCGCCGTCGGGATAAGAGACTATGTGAATCACGGGACGCTCGAGAATGAGCTGGTTGAAAGCCAGCTCGGAGCGAAGAAGAGAGCTGATCTTGAGGCGCCCGACGATGGCATCGGCGTGTGCGAGCGGGACGCCTGTCGACGATTCGCGGCCATGCACAGTAATGTCGCGGACTTCGGCCTGAAGCCGAAACGGAATGGTGTGGATGCTGGCGATTTGTGCGCGGCCTCCGGTGATGCGTTCGACTTCTTCGATCAAGCGGCGGCGAACTAAAGACTGGAATGAGTCGGTGTTTACGTAGATAAAGAGGCCGAGAACCGAAACGAAGATTACCGCGACGGCCAGAAGGCCGAATCTCAGCCACGGGCGGCGGACGGCCGCCGCGGAGGTCTCCGTCTCGCTCACTGCGATTGAACTCCCTGATCGAGTGCGGCGGGCGTGCCAGGGATGTGAACCTGACCTTCCGAGCGCAAGGTCTGCAGCCAGGAGACCAACAGTTCGCTGACTTTCTGCTCGGTGAGAACCTCGCGAATTTTCGTGGAGACATCGGCGAGTGGAACTTCGCTTGAGCCGGATTGCTTGAGTTGCGGCACGAACTGATCGCGGTAATAGGCTTCGATCGATTTGGAGTCGATTTGCACCGCGGGGCGCAGGCGGGCATCGACTAAACGCATGAGATCGATTTGCTGGCGGATGTGGCTTTGGAGATCGGTCTCTGTCAGGTTGTATTGGGCCAGGAGTGAGCGCCATGCTTCAGACGAAACCGCCTGAGGGTAAAGCTGACGGGCTTCGGCCAGGCGTTTGGCAACTTCGTCGTCCGTGGCGTGGGGAAAATCGGCGGACTTCATCTGCTCGCGCAAGAATTCCTGATCGATCAGGCGGTCGAGAACGGCGCGGCGCTCGTCGTCGTTGAGATCGGAGACCGGACGGTTGGTGAGCAAAGCTTCGTAGCTCAGGCCTTCATCCCAATCGGATTGCAGAATGATGTGGCGGTTGACCACGGCGACGATGCGGTCGATAACCTCGGGAGCGGCGAGGTGCTCGACTGCAACTTGGGCCGCTGCGTGCTGCGGGGAAAAGAACGATGCGAAAAGCGCCGCGAGAAACATCGGCGGAAGCTTGCGTAGGTATTTGCGGATTCTCAAAATGGCTGACCTATGCTGAAAAACACGTTGAAGTGGTGGAGTCGCTGAGTTTCAAAGTTCCCGGTCAGCTGTTCCGCGGAATTGACCAAACCCTGGAAATATTCTGTTGGATTCAAATTGTAGCTGAAATCGAAACGGAACGGGCCGATCGGCGTCTTGTAACGCAACCCGAGGCCGACGGCGTGAGAAGTGTAGTCGTAGCCGCTATTGTTGAATTGCGTCATACACGATGAATTCGGAGTGCCTTCGGGCTCCTGTAAACACAGAGCAGGATCGGTCTGATGCCAGCGCAGAAAGCCTTTGAGCATATCGTGACCGGCGGTGAAGACATTTCCCATGTCGTGAAAAATGGCGAATCCGAAACCGTCCCCCAGGTAAGGCAAACTGACAGTCGGGAGGCGCAACTCTTCGTTATCGACAAATAACGCCGAACCGCCAACCGGAAAGCCGGAATCCGGATCACGGGGCCCTGCTTGATTTAACGCAAAACCGCGAATAGAGTTGTCGCCGCCGGCGAAAAAAAGCTCAGGCAGAGGGATTACGGTGATTCCCTGAGCGCAGGACGTTGTCAGATTAGCGACTGCACAAGCTCCGGGCGGCAAAACCCGGGTGCCACGATAAGCCTGTTCCAATCCAAGAGTGGTCGAGCGCGCAAAGACGAACTTGTGGTTCGCCTTTCCAAAAGCATAATAGGTGGAGTCATGGGAAAGGGCGCGCGCGTAATTTGCCTGCGAACCAAAGTAACCTGAGGCGACGAAAGTATCGAGGGTAAAGTATTGGCCCTTGGTGCTTTCGAGCGGGTTGTCGCGCTTGTCGCGGATGAAAGTGAAGCCGGGGCCCCCGACGACAGCGGGCAAGGAGAACAAGTTGAATTCGGCGGGGGAAAAGTCAGAGGCGAAGTCGGTGGCCTTTACGCGGCGGTAATCGAAGCGGTAGGTGATGGACGTGGAGTGGTTTTGCTGCACTTTGCCGATTTGCTGGCGAATGTCGATTTTGCCCTCCAGACGTTGCGACGTGAAGGTGGCGACGTCTGTGCTGTTGTCGTAAAAGAGGGTGTAGAACACACGGAAGCGATTGTTGTTGAAGAGCTTGGGAATCTGGTAGCTGATCAGGCCGCGCTGTTGCAGGCGGCCCACATGAGACTGGAAGGTAAGGGTCTGGTCGCGGCCACCGACGTTGAGGCGAGTGATATCGAGTTCGACGCGGGGACTTACACCGGTCTTCCCTGCAGGAGCCAGGGGGCCGGACGGAAGACCAGTTTCGAATTCGAGGCCGGCGCCGTAGGTGAACGTGTAGCGCTTAGCCTCTTGCACCTGGATGAGAACGTTTTTCTGCGGATCGGAGCCGTCGGGATTCTGCACCCCGGTATCGACTTCGTTGAAAATGCCGAGATCGTAGAGCTTGCTTTGCGTGGCGAGTAGATCCTGCTGGCTCAAGGGTTGGCCGTCGGTTACCTGAATCTCGCGCTGGACGACGTATTCGCGGGTGTGATCGCGTCCAGCAACCATGACCTGATTCACGAAGAACTGTTCGCCCTCCTGAATCTTGATGGTGATGTTTTCGCGGTTGGGTTGGGTTGCGGGTTTGGTGACAATATCGAGCGCGGCGTTGGCGAAACCGTGGTTGAAGTAGTAATTCAGGATGGTTTCGCGATCGTTGGCCAGATTCTGATCGGAGTAAGGCTGGCCGTCGCGCGTGTTGAGTTCGGGAAACTGTTTGGCGTCGATTTTATGATTGCCTTCGATGTGAAATTCGCCGACCAGGGTTTGCGGGCCTTCCTCGATTTGAATATGAACGGCAACGTGGTCGGGAATACCCTGGTAATTGTCGTCGAGCTTGGTGACGATGTTTACGTCGCGGAATCCGTTGGAGACGTATAGAGTTTTCAGCGCGGCTACGTCGCTCTTGAGCAGGGAGCCGCTGTATTTTCCATCCGACAAGAACGTGCTGGCCGGCTGGATCTGCATGCGCTGCCGGAGAGTTTTTCTGGAGAAATACTTGTAGCCGGTGATATCGACGAGGACAAATTTGTGCACCGGACCGGGATCGATGCTGTAGACGACACGGATGGCCTCGGGCGTAGTGGACTTTCTGATTTCGACCGAGGCATCGAGACGCCCGCGGCTCTGTAGATAGTCGAGTAGATTGTTCCTGCCTTCGGTAAGAAGGTCGTCGTCGATGGCGTTCTCCTGATAGACCGGGATTTCCTTTTTCAACACAGCGCCACTGATGTGGAAGCCCATTGCGTAAACGATCACAACCGGACCCGGATCGATGAGATAGATGTAGTCGACTGCGTTGGACGCCGGATTGTATTTCTGTTCGGCGATAGAGACCTGGGCGAGGACGCGCTGTTGCTTCTGGAGCTTCTTGCGGAGGCGCTGAAGGGAGTTGGTGATGCGGCCGGCCGTGATGCGATCTCCGGGATGCATATGGGCGACATCCTGGAGGATGGTTGCAGAGATTCTGGAAGTGCCGGTAAGTTTGACTTCACCGACGTGGGCCGGCTCACCCGGGCTGATCTTAAAAAGCACATCGATCTGCTGGCTGGGAACGTTGGAAGTCGTTTCCGGGGTGACGCGGGCGCGATAATAACCGTTCTCCTGGAGCGACTGGCGAATGTTCTGCACCGCCTGATTCAGCTTGTCGGCGGAGAATAGTTCTCCGAGTTGGAGTTTGGACGCGTTGACGATTTGGTTTGGGTTGGGACGGCCGGGTGCGCCCTGCACGTCGACGGCGCCGATGAAGAAGTTGGGAGAAGATTTGAAGGTGAGTTTGACGCCGGAAGCGGAGGGGATGACCTCGGCTTGGATGTCGGCGAAACGGCCGATGGCGAAGAGAACCCGAATGCTGTCGCGGACGGAGTCGCGGTCGAGGGGTTGGCCGACTTTTTGCGGGAGCATCTTCATGAGACGGTCGGCATCGCGCACGCCGGGGAGTTCGACGGATTCGACAGTGCGACCGGCGTATTCGGACATTGCGGCCAGAGCGGACGGATGCTCGGGCGATTGCTTCTCAAGCGAAGTAGAGGATGGCGAGGGGCTCGGCGCTGCGAGAGCGTGGGAGCCGAGCGTGACGATCATCCAGATGACGAGTGGCGAGAACCTTCGCAGAAAATAGTGTCCTTGGGTTATTGGTATTTTCGATGAATCGCAATGGCGCGGGTGTTGTATGCACCGCGTAAGCCGATGTTTCGCAAACTCTTATAATAAAGGTTTTGGGTGGAAAAACTGGTGACCTCCTTGACACAGGGTATCGATAAAGAGAAATTCGAGCGTTATTCGCGGCAGATTCTCTTTGCCGGGATTGGAGCCGAGGGACAGGAGCGTCTGGCGAAGGGGCGCGTCGCGGTGGTGGGATGCGGGGCCACGGGATCGGCGTTGGCTTCGTTGCTGGCCCGCGCGGGTGTGGGAATACTGCGGATTATCGACCGGGATTACGTGGAGGCCAGCAATTTACAGAGGCAATCATTGTTCGATGAGAAAGACGCGTTGGAATCCTTGCCCAAGGCGATTGCAGCGGTGCGCAGGATCGCAGCTTTTAATTCGGATATTTCGGTAGAAGCGAGAGTCGAGGATCTGGCTCCCGGCAATATTAATGTATTACTTTACGATATGAACGTAATTATCGACGGCACTGATAATTACGAGACTAGATATTTAGTGAACGATTATGCGGTCTCCAAAGGAGTTTCGTGGATTTATACGGCTGCCGTGGGAAGTTATGGGGTCACGATGAACGTGGTGCCGGGGGAGACTGCTTGCCTGGCTTGCGTATTTCCGGAGTCGCCGAGGGGGATGGTTCAGACTTGCGAGACCTCGGGAATTTTGAATAGTGCGGTGAATGTGGTGGCCTCGATTGCCGCGACTGAGGCGATCAAGATGATAGTTGGGGGGGGAGCTCCTCAGAGATTGAGGAAGACGCTGTGGTCATTTGATGTTTGGAGTAACGAGCACGCTGAGATTGCGGCTGGAAAGCCCCGGCCTGGGTGCCGAGCCTGCGGGCAGCGGGAGTTAGTGCATCTGGCGGGTGAGGGGCGCCCGCACATTACGATGTGCGGACGGAATTCGGTGCAGATTCACGAGCGGGCGCGGCCGATTGACTTCGTGGAGATGCAGCGCCTGTTGACTCCGCACGGCGTGGTGCGGCATAACGAATTTGTTTTGAAGTTCTGGCACGATCCGTTTGAGATGACCCTGTTTCCGGATGGGCGAGCGATTATCAAGGGAACGACCGACACGGGAATTGCGCGTAGTTTGTATGCGCGGTTTGTGGGGAGCTGAATGGTTTCCGGTAGTCTTATCCCTCCGGCACTCGTTCCCTTCTCAGCCGCCTGTGGCTAGCGTCATGGGCTGCATTCCTTCGCCGCTTCGCCATTATTTGTTAGTTCATTGGCGGGATGTAGGGGATGTATCTGGCGAACAACCAGCATAGAAAAAAGACGACCGGGACGTGAACGATTAATTGCAGGAATCCGTAGCCTACGATGTCGCGGGCTTTCAGTTTCAAAATTCCCAGCAGCGGCAGCATCCAGAACGGGTTTATCAGGTTTGGCAAGGCTTCTGCTGCGTTGTAGATTTGCACCACCCATCCTAGATGCACCTGGTTCAGATTTGCTGCTTGGAGAACATAGGGGGCTTCGATGACCCATTTGCTGCCGGCGGAGGGGATGAATACTCCGAGCACGGCGGAATAGATGGCTACCAGCAGCGGGTAAGTATTGTGGGTGCTGATCGTGGCGAAGAGGTGAGCCAGGGAGTCGGCGATTCCAGTGCCCACGATCATGCCGAAAATCACCGCATAGAACGGAAATTGGATGATGACGCCGCCGGTGGCGGGAATGCACTCGACGACGGCGCGCATGAAACGTTTTGGACGCCAGTGCAGAAGCAGGCCGACGGTGATGAAGATCAGGTTGTAAGTGTTGAGGTCGAGCGCGGCTAACGCACCTTGCGGCGAGGTGCGGAAGACATCGAACAGGTAGTAGCAAAGCAGCGCAGCGACGAGGATGCTGAGGAGCGGGCTGTATTCGAGCCACTCGCCGGGCTTGCTTCTGGCATCGAGGCTGGAGCGGATGGGATCGTATTCGATTGCGTAGGATTCGGCGGTGCGGGCGTTTTCGGGCGAAGGTGTGGAGAGATAAGCGATCACCACGGAGATGACAATCAGGATCACGGTCGTGGCAACGCTTTGCCACAGAAACAAAGTTTGAGTGAGTGGAATCAGGCCGCTGATGTTGAAGAGAGATGGCGGCATGGCGGATTTGGTCGCCATGAGCATGGCGGCGGAAGATGAGAGGCCCATGGCCCAGACGGCTCCGAGGCCGAGATAGGCGGCGGCGCCGGCGGCGCGGTAGTCCATTCCTTTGACCCGGTGAGCCAGTTCGCGAACGAAGAGACCGCTGAAGATCAGGCTCAGTCCCCAGGAAATGAGCGAGGTCAGCATGGAAAAAAGCGCGATCAGGGCGACGGCCGCGCGTGGCGTTCTTGGAATGTCGGCGAGGGCGCGGATGGCGCGATAGGCGAGCGGGGTGGAGGCTACGACGTAGCCACCGACGATGATCATCACCATCTGCATAGTGAACGGAACGAGCGTCCAGAAATTCTTTCCGCCCTGGATGGCGAGTTTGGAGGGAGGCTGGCGAAGCAGCAGGCCGGTCACGAAGACCACGACGATTCCGATCAGTGCGAAGACGAGGGGATCGGGGAACCAGCGCTCGCTCCAGTTGGCCAGCGCGAGGCCAAAGCGGACGAGGCCTTGTTCCTGTGCGAGTGGGTCTTTTTCGCGCGTAGCGTGCATGTTCATGGCTTTTGCCGGCTGCAATTTGTGCCCGCATTGTAGCGCTAGTTGTCCGGGACGCAAACGATTGTGCGGAATTCCGCTATGGGTTAGGATGCCTCCGAATAGCGGCTGAATTCGCGACAGTCTGCCCGAACCGTATCCTGCGCGAATCGTGCCCGGTCCAAATGGTGTGCTCGAATCAGGAGCCTTTGAATGAACACTTTCCCGGTGCTGCTGGGTGCGTTATGTGTTTACGCGATTGCCTACCGGTATTACAGCGCATTCATTGCCGCAAAAGCTCTGGCGCTCGACGATAGGCGGACGACTCCGGCACACGCTTATCCCGATGGTCATAATTATGTGGCGTCGCCGAAGTGGGTGTTGTTTGGGCACCACTTTGCGGCGATTGCGGGCGCGGGCCCGCTGATTGGGCCAACGCTGGCGGCGCAGTTTGGGTTTGCTCCGGGATTTTTATGGATTCTGTTTGGGGCGGTGCTGGCCGGGTGCGTGCAGGATTTTATTGTGCTGGTCGCTTCGGTGCGGCATCGCGGGCGTTCCCTGGCAAATCTGGCGGCGACGGAGATCAGTCCGTTTGCGGGGCTGGTGGCGATGATTGCCGTGCTCTTTATTTTGCTGGTCTCGCTGGCGGGACTTGGAATTGTGGTGGTGAACGCGCTGTCGAACAGCCCGTGGGGAGTGTTCACCATTGGCATGACGATTCCGATCGCGGTGATCATGGGCTGGTGGATGTTCAAAAGCCATGCTGGAAGGATCGCGGTGACCGGGCCAAGCATTTTCGGGGTCGTGCTGCTACTGGCCAGTGTGGTTGCCGGGCACTGGGTGGCGCAGACTTCGTGGGCGAGCGCACTTACATTTACGCCGCATCAGATCACGATCTTGATGGCGATTTACGGGCTGGTGGCGTCGGTATTGCCGGTCTGGCTGGTGCTGGAGCCGCGCGATTATCTTTCGACCTATGTGAAGCTGGGAACGATTGCGGTGCTGGTGATCGGGGTTTTTGTGGTGCATCCCGATATTCAGTTTCCAAACTTTACAGCGTTCGTGCATGGCGGAGGGCCGATCATCAAGGGGCCTCTGTTTCCGTTTCTGTTTATCACGATTGCCTGTGGCGCGATTTCCGGATTTCACGCGCTGGTCTCGTCGGGTACGACTCCGAAGATGATCGATAAAGAGACGGACGCGCGGTTTATCGGGTACGGGTCGATGATTTGCGAATCGCTGGTTGGGATCCTGGCGCTGATCGCTGCGTGCTCGATGGCGCCGGGAGATTATTTTGCGATCAATACTCCGGCGGCGGTGTTCAGCCATCTTGGGTTGCACACGGTGAATCTGGATATGTTCTCGCGCGAGGTGGGAGAGCAGCTTGCTGGGCGCACGGGGGGAGCGGTTTCGCTCGCGATCGGGATGGCGCAGATTTTCAAAGGATTGCCGGGGATGGCTGCGCTGATGGGTTACTGGTATCACTACGCGATCATGTTTGAGGCGCTTTTTATCCTGACGACGATCGACACGGGGACGCGCGTGGCCCGCTATGTTTTGCAGGAGCTGATGGGGAAGGTGCATGAGTCATTCGGGAACGCTTCGTGGCTGGCGGGAAACGTGATCACGAGCGCGGTGGTGGTGCTGGGATGGGGATACCTGATCTGGTCGAACAATATTTCTACGTTATGGCCGTTATTCGGCAGCGGCAATCAGTTGCTGGCGACGATTGCACTGGCTGTGGCTACTACATTTCTCGTCAACATGGGAAAGGCAAAATATGCGTGGATTACGGCGGCTCCGATGTGTTTTGTGGGCGTGACGACGGTGTTGGCGGGAGTGCTCTCGATCAAGAATATCTTTCTGCCTCTCGCCGCGACGCCGGGGAAAACATTTTCGGCGTACCTGGATAGCGTTCTGATGAGCGTTTTTATTGCGGGCGTGGTGCTCGTGGTATGTGATGCGATGCGGCGATGGATTGCGGCGATGAGGGGCGTGCCCGCGCCGCAGGAGGCTTTCGGGCCTCCGCTGACGACGGCGGGCGAGGTGAAGATGGGATGTTGCTGAGGGAGCGCGTGCGCGCTTACTGACGTGGCCATCGACGATAGTTTCGGGTTGCAATCGGAGACAACTTAGGATAAAAGACAGACACAAGATCGCAGGCGAAAGCCCTGCACTGCCACAGTCTTCGGGTTAAAACCCTTTCCTCCGAACCCGGCGGATCGCGGCAGAAGTAGCCACATCCCAGATAAGGTGGCATCACATGAGTGTGTCGTTGTGCGCGTTGAAGCGGTTGTCTCTGGCAGGTCTCGCAGCCATTCTTACCTTCACATCTTTTTCTGCCGCGCAGGAAGTGGGTGTTCCCGTGCCGGCACCGGTTGGTGTGCAGCCCCTGATCACGCAGGCCATCGATGAGAGCAATCTCACCGTGCTTACGGGAAACACTCATCCGCTGGCACTGCCTCAGTTTGATTTGGGCCTGGCGACCGCGACGCTGCCGATGAACCGCATGGAACTTGTGCTGAAGCGCAGTCCGATGCAGGAGCACGTCTTGCGGACGCTACTCGATAACCAGCAGGACCGGCGGTCCGCGAATTATCACAAGTGGCTGGCGCCGGAAGAGTTTGGGAAACAGTTTGGACCGACTGACGGCGACATACAGATTGTTACGGCGTGGCTGCAATCGCACGGATTCCAGGTGGGCACGACTAAGGGGCGGACGGTACTGGAATTTTCCGGGTCGGCGAGCCAGGTGCAGGAGGCGTTTCACACCGCGATTCACCGCTATGTGGTGAATGGCGAAGAGCATTGGGCGAATGCGAGCGATCCGTCGATTCCGACCGCATTGACGCCGGCGGTTGCGGGAATTTTAACCCTGCATAACTTTCTTAAGAAACCTGCCCTGATCATGAACACCAAGCCGGGGGCCGGAAAGATACGGGCGGGAAAGCGGCCCGCGCTTACGTTTTCGGATGGCTCGCACGGAGTGGCTCCGGCGGATTTCGCGACGATCTATAACAGCAATCCGCTGCTCACCGAAGTACCTACTGCGATCAACGGCACCGGCGTGACGATCGGAGTGGTTGCGCGAAGTAATTTGTATAGCGTGGATTCGGCCAATGAGGACATCACCGAATTTCGGAGCGACTTCCTGTTAACCGGAGGATCGTTCAACGTTGTGCTCAATGGCCCCGACCCAGGCGATCTAGGGGGCGGCGACGAAGACGAAGCGACCCTCGATGCGACGTGGTCAGGAGCGGTCGCGCCGGGAGCAAATATTGATTTCGTCGTTTCCGCCTCGACCAATACGGCGGATGGGACCGACCTGTCGGAAATTTACATCGTGGAAAATAATCTCGCCGATGTAATGACGGAGAGCTTTAGTTCCTGCGAGGGCGTAACCACAAGCTCGGAAGCTGCGGGGATTTCGCTCCTGGCGGAGCAGGCGGCGGCGCAGGGCATTACCTATTTTGTGTCGACCGGAGATAGCGGGGCCGAAGGCTGCGACAATCCGGATACCGAGACGATAGCGACGCAACCGGTTTCTGTGAATGTGCTGGCGGCCACTCCGTTCAATGTGGCGGTGGGAGGAACGCAATTCGACGACACAGCCGATCCGACCAAGTATTGGGCCGCGACCAACACGAATCAGGAAAGCGCGCTGTCTTATATTCCCGAGGATGTTTGGAACGATAGCTGTCTTGCCTCGTCTACTTGTACGGCGAACATCTCCGCAGGGGGCGGTGGGGCGAGCGTCTTTTTCTCCAAGCCGTCCTGGCAGGCTGGAGTCGATGGAATCGTCAATGACAATGCGCGTGATTTGCCCGATGTGTCTCTGAGCGCCGATCCGAACGATGGATATGTGGTTTGCGTGGAAGGCTCCTGTGCACCGGATTCGACGGGGAATTTTTCGATCTTTCTGGTTGGAGGCACGTCGGCCTCGGCTCCGTCATTTGCCGGAGTTATGGCGCTGGTGGATCAGCAGATGGGCGGCCTGCGGCAGGGGCAAGCGGATTACATCTTGTACAAGTTAGCGACGGTGGAAGAACCCACGACTACCCCGGCCCCAACCTGCAATGCCTCCAATACCACTACCCTGCCGGCTGCGACCTGCGTTTTTAACGACGTCACCTCCGGCAACAATGCCGTGCCCGGAGAAGTGAATTACGCGACACCGAGTGCCCAATATCAGGCGACCTCGGGTTACGACATGGCTACCGGGCTGGGGTCAGTGAACATCACGAACCTGGTAAATCAGTGGGCTGCCACGACCTTCAGCGCGACTACGACCACGCTGGCTTTGAGCCCTAACCCGACGACGATAACCCACGGCCAAGCCGTCACGGCCACCATCACGGTCGCTCCAAGCAACACCGGCACGAACCCGATCCCGACCGGAGACGTTGCCCTGATCGCGCAAACCGGGCCCAGTACCAGTGGACAAACCTTTGCGGGCTCGTGGACGTTAGCCAGCGGTTCTGCTGCGCAGCCTACAAATTATCTGCCGGGAGGATCGTATAACGTTTCCGCGCACTATGCGGGCAATTCGACTTATGGCGGGAGCGATTCGGCCGCAGTTCCGGTAACGGTTTCGCCGGAGGGGAGTTCCACTTCGCTGCAAGTTCTGACATTCGATGCAAATGGCAATCAGTTGAATTTCACCGGAGGTGCGTTTGGGAGCTTTGTTTACCTCCGAGCGAATGTTGCGGGCGGATCGGGATTTGGAACTCCGACGGGGAACGTAACCTTCAGTGACAGCTTTGGAGCCCTTAACGGCGGCAATGCGTATGCATTGAACTCGGGCGACGCGTTACAGAGCGGGGCGTACGCTGCGACGCCGAATGGCGTAATCTTCGATGCCGGCAATCATTCGATTACGGCTAGCTATCCCGGCGATGCGAGTTTCAACGCGAGCGTAAGTTCTCCAGCGATCGGTTTCACGATCACTCCGGGTTTCTTTGTGACAACGCCAGGAAACGCGGAGACGACGGTTTCGATTTCGGCACCGGGTTCGTCGGGAACGGGGACAGTTTCGGTTTCTTATTCGACGGGCTTCAGCGGGACAATTTCTCTTGCGTGTTCGGGACTACCGGCGGGGGCGGCATGTTCGTTTAGTCCGGCTTCGATTAATGCAACTGGCAAGTTCACCTCGACCCCGGTCTCTTCGACACTCACCGTTAGCACGACGGCGGCGACGGCGGCGGGGTTGCAATTACCCAGACGGCCGGGGTCTGAGCGCTGGCTCGCATTCGGCGGGTTTATCCTGTTTTCGGTGGTGCTGGCTGGCGTGTCGGAAAGACGGCGCTTGCCGTTGTATACGATGGCTTTGCTCACATTGATTATTCTGGCGCCTGCATGCGGCGGAGGAGGCTCGAAGACCACGACTCCCCCACCTCCGGCGACGGTGACTCCGACGCCGGCGGGGACTTACTCGGTAAACATCAATGCTTCCAGCGGCGGGAGCGTATCGAGTGTGCCGTTCACACTTTCGGTGCAGTGACGCTATTTAGGTTCGAGCGAAGAATCTTCGGCCTGCGCGGGAATTGTTCTCTCAGCCCTCCCCGGCTTGTTCCGTGGCGGGAGTTCCGTTTAGCTCCTTGACCCGTCGTTTTACAAGGATCCTTAGTCAGACGGGATCTCTCACTCATCTTCGCTGTAGTGTACGATCTATTCTTGCTTTTCGTTGTTCTTAACTTTCCATTATTCCTATGAAACTTTCAGCGATTGCATCCGCTCTGCAGGCTCGTCTGGAGGGCGGCGACCCTGACAGGGAAATCAGCGGCCTGAATGGGGTTGAACAGGCCGGGCCTGCGGAAATTACCTTTGTAGCGAACCCGAAATATGCGGCGGCGGCACGGCGCACTCGAGCGGCGGGAGTGATTGTGGCCGAGGACTTCCCTGCTATCTCGGCGGCTACCTTGCGCGTAGAAGATCCTTATTTGAGTTTTGCCGGGGCGCTGGAGTTGTTTCACAAGCCTTTGCGCTATGCGCCGGGTGTGCATGCGACGGCGGTGATTCACAAATCGGCGAAGATCGGGCCGCGGGTCCATGTTGGGCCTTATGTGGTGATCGATGAGGGGGTTGAGATTGGCGCGGATGCAGTATTGCTGGCGCATGTGGTGATTTATCGCGGAGTGAAGATCGGCGCGAAGTTTTTTGCCCACTCGCATGCCGTAGTTCGCGAGAACTGCCGCGTAGGCGATCGCGTGCTGCTGCATAACGGGGTGGTGATCGGGTCGGACGGATTCGGTTTTGCGAAGACGCGCGAGGGACGGTGGCACAAGATTCCGCAACCGGCTCCGGTAGTGATTGGGGACGATGTCGAGGTGCAGGCGAACTCTTGCATCGACCGCGCCAGCGTGGGCGAGACGCGCATTGGGCGCGGGGTAAAGGTCGATAACCTTGTGCAGGTTGGTCATGGGTCGACCGTGGGCGAGGATGCGCTGCTGTGTTCGCAGGTAGGGCTTGGCGGCTCCACGGAGATTGGGAAGCGCGTGATTTTGACGGGGCAGGTAGGCGTGGTTGGGCATTGCAAGGTTGGCGAGGCGGCGATTGTGACCCCGCAGAGCGGTGTGGCGAACGATGTTCCGGCGGGAGCGCTGGTCAGCGGGGCTCCGGCGGTCGATCACAAATTGTGGCTGAAATATTCGGCTTTGCTGCCGAAGCTGCCGGAGATGGCGCGGGCTTTACGGGCTAAGGTGCGGGCGAATCGGGACAAGGTATGATCGAGAGAGCTTTTCACCACAGAGACGCAGAGAAACCTCGTAAATATTTGGAAATATAACGCCTTTGAGGTCGCGTGTTTCGCAATCGACCTTTGGTTAGCTTTTGGCTGACGCTGCTGGAACCGTTCTGTATCCTTCGGGCAATCCGCTCTCGATTGTTTTGCGAACCTTTTCCATCAGGCAGTCGCGGCTGCCGAAATCTTTGGGCTCGATGGGTTGGTGGAAGATTACGGTCACTAATCCGGGCTTGATAGCGAACCTGGCCTTCGGCATCACATAGTGGGTTCCGACGATGGTGATGGGAACGATGGGGACGCCGCACTCCTCGGCCAGGTAGAACGGGCCTTTCTTGAAAGGCAGAAGTTTGCCGTCGAATGACCGCTTGCCTTCCACATAGATAATCATGTTCAGGCCTTGGTCGACGACTTGCGTGGCCACGCGCACCGCTTCGATGCCGGCGTCGCGGTTACCACGGTCGACCGGCACGAGCGATCCCATGCGCATGGCCTGGCCGAGGATGGGGATTTTGAAGAGTTCTCTTTTCACCATGACGGACGAGCGGCGCGGAATGAGAGGGATGGTGATCGGCGGGTCGAGATTGGAAACGTGGTTCGACATGAAGATGTAGGTGCGCGACGCATCGAGAGTGTCGAGCCCGACGGTTTGCACCCGAACGCCGGTGAGGCGAACGCCGGCCGAGGCGCCGATCATGAACATCCGATAGAGGAGGCGGATGTCGCCGGTGATGAAGGTCCAGGGAAAACCGATCAGCGCCGCGACGGGCGCGGCCAGAGTCCAGAAGGCGAGCATCGCGATGGTGCGGATCATTCGACCTGGTTCGGCCTGCGTACTCGAATACGCGCGCGGCCGTTACGCCCTGCCTTTCGAAAACAATAAAAGGCGGGCAGCGTTTTTATTGACTCGTCTGAGATATTACTTCAACGCGATCCTGCCGGCGTACTCTCTGCTTCCCCTTGTAACCATGCGGAACGCCGTGCGCGTTGTGCGGCAGTAACGTTTTCCACATCTTTGAGTTCGTAGGAAGTCCCTTCACGGCTGCCAATCTTCCATTTCAGTTCGCGCTCCGCGCCTCGGCGGGCACGCGTGGTGATGGCGATTGTATCGCCGGGCGTCATCGCACTGATGGCATCGGAAGAGTCTTGTCCGGGTGGAGTTCCGTTGATTTCGATGATTACATCGCCCAGCTGCAATCCGGCCGCGGCAGCTTCGCTGCCCGGCGTTATTGCAGTGACAGTCATCGGGGCATCGAAGTTGCGAGAGGCGACGAATCCAGCGTCGGCAATTGTACTGTTTCCTACCACTAGTTGCAGGCCAACGAGATGAAAGAAATCGTTCCAGGGAACCTCTTCCGTGCCGGCGACATACTTGGCGAAGAACGAGGCCAGCTCTGTGTGGCTGATCGCTTCCGCAGCCTGGCGCACTCCTTCGGAATCCGGAAAGAAGCGGCCTTGTGTAGCATAGTTCTGATTCATCCACTGAAAAAGATCCCGCAGCGATGCGTGACTGTGACTGGCTTCGCGCATGGCTAGATCGAGCGCGATGCAGAGCAGCTCTCCCTTGTTGTAATAGGAAATGCTGCGCTCGGGACGGCGGTAATAGGGCTCTCCCTCGAGCCAGGCGTCTAGGCTGGACTCTTCCGCGGACTGCGTCAGGTGCGCTGGGCGGCGTTGGAGTTCAGTGATGCCGGAGCCGAGTTCCTGTTCGAACCGGCGCTCGTCGAGGAGCCCGGCGCGGAGCTGGATGAAGTCGGCGGCGGTGTTGGTGCAGCCTTCGCTGAACCAAAGGGCGCGAGTGAAATTCTCTTTGGTGTAGTCGATGGGTTCGAGACTTTGTGGACGGATGCGTTTGACGTTCCAGAGATGAAAGAATTCGTGCGCTGTGACGGAAGAGAGGATATCTGAAGAGCGCGAGAGTGCATCGGCGTTCAGCGAGATTGCAGTCGAGTAGGCGTGCTCCATGCCACCGCCGGCTGGACCCCGCGGAAAGTGATAAATGAACATGTAAGTCTGGAAGGGGCGATCGTCCATCCAGGCGATGGCCGCGGCAACTATCTTGTGGAGCATGGCGGTGATCTTTTCCATGTCGTAGTCAGCTGGATCGGCGTCTACAATTACGCGGAAGTGGCCGCCGGCTTCATCGAAATCGGACTCTTGAAATGTTCCGAGTTCGACGGGGGAATCGACCAGGCGGTCGTAATTTTCCGCAGCGTAGCGGCCTTCGGTAGCCGAGGCAAGAGGTATTGCGATGCGCCATCCGTCGGGGATCTGGTTGAAGCGGACGGTCATGGGATCGTTTCGCGCCTCGGTGGGATACGTCAGAATTTGTGCGAGGTTGAAGAATGCATGGTGCGGGTTGAGCTGCGCCCCGAATGGGCCGGGGGAATCCGCGAAGACTTGATACTCGACGATCGCTCCGGAGTGTGCGCCGGTGATCTGCCAGCGGCTGTCATTTACCGCATGAATGGGCAACGAGTGGCCGGCGCGATCTTGCGCGCGAACCCAGTTTACGTATTGGAAGAAGTCGCGGATCTGGTAGAGGGCGTTCCAGACTGGCATTTGCAGTTCGCGATTGTCGGCGCCCGGCGGGAGAATGAGCTGCACCTGCACGAGGTGCTGGTCCGGGTTTGCGAGCGAGACTGTGTAGTCGGTGGCCGCGAAAGCCGAGGCAAGCGCGAAGCTAAGGCAGCCTAGAACGAAGGTCAACCCACGCAGAAATACGAGCGGACCGAGTGTACGCGGGCGCGCTCGATTCATCGCTTCCCTGCTGCGTTCGCGGCGTTGAGCGAGGCGCTATCGGAGGATAATGCCTTTAAGCGGGCGGGCAATTTTTCATAGATGCCGCCGAAACCTCCGTTGGAGAGAATTGCGACTACGTCTCCACTGCGCAGTTCAGGCGCGATCATTTCGACGATTGCGTCGGCGTCGGCTGCCAGGCGCGCGCGACGGCCGTGGTTTTGAATGGCGGCTGCCAGCTCCGGCAACTCCAGGCGCTCGTTTGCAGGCACGGCTTCGGATCGGAATACGGCGGCGACGACGACTTCATCGGCCTGGGCGAGACTGGCGGCCAGATCGTTTTGCAGGACTCGCCGTCGCAGCGTATTGGAGCGCGGCTCCAGGATGCCCCAGACACGCGCACCGGAGTAGCGCTCGCGCAGAGCCTTCAGGGTTCCGGCGATTGCGGTGGGATGGTGCGCGAAGTCGTCGATAATGGTGATACCGTTGACCTGCGCTTTGACTTCGAGGCGGCGCTTTACGCTCTTGAAGGTTTTTAGCGCGGCGGCGATCTTTTCCTTCGGGACGCCGTAATCGGCGGCCAACGCCGCTGCTGCCGTGGCATTCCAGACGTTGTATTCGCCGGCAAGAGGGAATTCGAAATCTGCCCACGGCTTGCCGTCGTGCGAGACCGACCACGACGTTCGGTTCGAGTTGAATTTCAAGTTGCTAATTTGCCAATCAGCTCGGGGGGCGGAGCCGTACCGTTCTCTTGTGCAGAAGGATTTTTGCAAGCATCGCTCAATGCTGGGGCTTTCGGTTTGGCCGCCGGCCGCTCCATCGAAAGCTACGATGCGACCGCGTTGCGGAATGAGATTTACCAGCCGCCTGAAGGCGGTTTCGACGGCGTCGAGGTCTTTGTAGATATCGGCGTGGTCGAATTCGACTGAAGTGAGAATCACAGCATCCGGGAAGTAGTGCAGAAATTTAGGGCCTTTGTCGAAGAATGCCGTGTCGTATTCGTCGCCTTCAAGAATGAAATATTTGCCTTCGTCGAGATGGAAGCTCGAGCCGAAGTTTTCGGCGATGCCGCCGATGAGAAAAGACGAGTCGAGTCCGGCGGAGTGGAAGATCCACGCGAGCATGGAAGTGGTGGTGGTTTTGCCGTGAGTACCGGCTACTACGAGAACTTCTTTTCCCCGCAGGAATTCGTCGTGCAGCAACTGCGGCAGCGAACAGAATGGAATGCGCTGGTCGAGCACCTGCTCGAGTTCGGGGTTGCCGCGCGAGATGGCATTGCCGACAACCACAAGATCGGGGCGCGGGGTGAGGTTCTTTGTGTCGAAGGGCTCGGCGACGGGGATGCCGAGATCGCGAAGGAAATCCGACATGGGAGGATATGCGGCCGCGTCGGACCCGGTAACGCGGAAGCCGCGCTGCTTAAGCATTCCGGCGAGCGAAGCCATGGCGGTGCCGCAGATGCCGATCAGATGAATGTGTTTTGCGTGCATGCGTTATTTGCGATCCTATCTTCCGAAAAGCGTTGCAGCATCGTTTTCACGCCGTGACCGCGGGATCGAGAATTTTCAGAGTCGCGTCGCTGCCTTGAACGGTAAGGCTGGCGCGGACCCCGAGCGGGAGCGTGATGTTGCGGTTGGTCACATGCCCTGAGCGTAACCCATAGGCTACAGGTATGCCTAGATTACTGAGAATGCGTACGATCACTTCCTGCAGCGTGTAGCTTTGATTTCCGTTCTGGCGGCAATCGAGCATTTCGCCGAAGATTATTCCGCGCACAGAATTCAACTTGCCGGCAAGTTTCAGTTGCATGAGCATGCGATCGACTTGAAATGGCTTAGTTGCGACGTCTTCGAGAAAAAGTATCGTATCTTCGGCGCGAATTTCGTAGGGAGTGCCCAGTGATGCGGCGAGAATAGAAAGGCAACCGCCGTAGAGGGTTCCTTCGGCTGCTCCGTCGGTTAGCCCACTCATGCCGGACGCCGAGTTCGAATTAATCTCCCAGCCAGTGGAACTGGCCAAAGAGGCATTCCAGGATGAAATATCGACGCCGTCGGCATGGGCCCAATCTTTAGCGGCCATGGGGCCGTGGAATGTGATGAGGCCGGTTGCGTCGGCGAGGTAAGTCAGCAGGCACGTCATGTCGCTGTAGCCGGCAAAGATTTTAGGATGGGCTTTGATCGTAGCGAGAGGCAGGTTTTCGAGGAGATAGTTGGAACCGTAGCCGCCGCGGGCGCAGACGATGGCGCGGATATCGTCGCGGGAGAACATTGATTCGAGTTCACGAGCGCGGCGGTCGATCGATCCGGCGAAGTAGAGATCCTGGTCGAGAATCGAGTCGAAGTAAAACGGCCGATATCCTGCGCGCTTGAGGGCTTCGCATCCAGCCTCGAGGTCGGCGCGCTTGACGTTGCTGGCGGGAGCGATAATACCGATCATATCGCCCTGGCGAAGCGCGGGAGGTTTGATGCGCGAGATTGTGGAAGATGGCATGCGGGCCAGAAATTATGTGACAGGGGTCGCCATGAGCTGGACGGTCGCTTCAATATTATTGTCGATCCAGCTCATTGCGTCGGGAAGAATTCTCCTTTGCACACGATCTGCGCGGAGCCGCGAAGAAAAACGCGGCTAGCTTCGAGGCCAACGGTTTGTACTCCGCCGGGAGCGTGAACTTTTACTGGCGACTTTGCGCGACCGGTAGCGATTGCCGCGAGCGCCGATGCGCATGAGCCTGTGCCGGACGATTGCGTTTCGCCCACACCGCGCTCAAAAAAGCGCACGCTCACGTCATGTTCTCCATCGGCAGTGACTAACTCAATGTTTACGCCATATTTGAAATGCGAGCTGCGCTGGATATTGGACGCTTGTTCCTGCCAGTTCGCCGGGAATGAGGGGATGAAAACGACATAGTGCGGATTGCCCATGGAGACGGGAATGCCGCGAACCTCTGCGCCGCCGATTTTCAACGCGAGCTCCGGTTCGACGACAGCTTCGCCCATATCGGCTTCGAATTCGTAGCCGGATTTCGTTTCCGCGATCAGCATGCAGGTTTTCAAGCCGGCTCCAGTTTGAATCGTAATCTTCTCTTTCTCCTCTTGCGAACACAAGTACGCCGCTACACAGCGCGTGCCGTTGCCCGAAATCTCGGCTTCGGAGCCGTCGGCATTGATCAGGCGAATCTCGACGTCCGCCGAAGCGTGTAGGTAAAGAAATTCGACTCCGTCGGCGCCTACGCCTTCGTGGCGATCGCAGATGCGCTGGGTGATAAATTTCAGATCCGCAAGAGAAGATTTTGCTCCGAGGTGCGCGGTATCGATCAGCAGGAAATCGTTACCACACGCACTGGCTTTCACAAATGGAATGGGGGCCGCCGGCACGCTCACTCCAACTCCACTGGGCCTAACGGAGTTACGCTGCCGAGGATACTTGAGTTTCTTAATTCTGCCAGCAATTCGTGCTGCTCGCGGTTGCATCCAGAGACGTCGAACTGAAGGCGGACGTGCTGAGGCGTGGCGCCGCTGATGACGTTCTGCATCATGCGATGGCGGCTTTCGAGGATGCGGTTTACCTCCTGCGTAATTTCATCCACGCTGCCACCGGTGACTTCGTAAGTGTTCAACAGAGTCTTTAGGTTGAAAGTAAGCTCGAGGTGGCCGAGAGAGAAAAGCGCGGCCAGAACGGCGCCAGTCGAGAAAATTGCGGTCAGGTACAGACCACCGCCGGCGGCCATACCCACGGAAGCAACCACGAAGAGAGTAGCGGCCGTAGTGAGGCCGGTAGTCAGGCCGCGAGCGTGCAGAATCGAGCCGGCCCCGATGAAGCCGATGCCGGGAATGATTTGCGCAGCGATGCGCGTGTGATCTCCGAGATGTTCGACCGCAAGCGCATCGGAGAGAATGGTGAAGAGTGCCGAGCCAAAGCAGATGAACATGTTGGTACGCAGGCCGGCAGGGCGATGTCTGAGTTCGCGCTCGAGGCCAATGACGCCTCCCAGGAGTGCCGCCAGGGTTAGGCGCGCGAGAGAAGAGGAGACGATGCCGCTTGCCATCTCTCCGCGAAACAGTTCCATGATGTGCGGCCAGTTCATGAGCGGTTGAAGTCCGAAATATGGCTCGGATGGCCGGATTCTATCACCCAGCGCAGTCCTGGCTGCGGTTGCGCGTTAACCGGGGTGATTACCGCGCGGGTCCGGTGCGGGCCGGAAAGATTGCAGCCGGAGCCTGCCCGGTGGTGTGGATTTCGACCAGCGCGACAAGATGATGATCTTTCGCTGCAATCCAGGCGGGGTCGTCTTCGAATCCGACGACGTAATCGGCATAGGCTGCCGGATCGGCGAGTGCGCGCTCCCACAGGCCTTCGGAATCGGATGGCTGCTTCCAGACGCGATGGTTGCCTTCGTTGATGACGCGGCGTAATGGAATGCCCGCTTCCTCGAACGCTCCGGAGTGCTCGCCGAGAAACATCAAGAATGTGGAATTCGGTGGAAACGACGTAAACCACTTGCCCAGTTGCTGATCGAGCGCGATGCGGCCGCGGCTGTTGATTGCGGCTTCGCGATACGAAATCGGGTCGGCCCGCCAAATCGAACCGTAGGTGACAACGGCGAGCAAGAGAATCGGCAGGAAGACAAACGCGTCTGACCATCGTTGCCATTCGGGCCGGAAGCTTGGGAGTTTGCTCGCAAAATAAACCAAATAGGAAATTGCTATCGGGACGAAGATGGCCAGGGCTGGAAGCAATTGCAATCCGTAACGGACGTTGTAATAGGAAAACGGCCACGATTTCGGAAGAAAGATTGGAATGCTGCCGTAAGCGACACTCAGTGCGTAGAACGGGAGCGGAGCCCAGAGAACGAGCGCCGGTCGCAGCTGAGGAGTGATAGTCGCGACGGCGGATCCGAAGAGTGCCAGCGTAAGCCACAGACGGCCTTCCCAGTTCGATTCGGCGACATTCAGTTCGGCGGTTTTCAGAAAATATAGCGCGGCCGTGGGAAGACTTCCCTGAGCAGGATTTACCGTGGCGGTTTTTTGTTCGATGGCTTTGGCTGAGTAAGGGCCGTTCGCAAATTCAAGGGGATTGCGATAGACGATTGCGTTGTATGCGAGCCATAGTACGGGCGTTGTTGAAGCAATCAAGACGAATTTTACGAGCGCCGCGGTCGGCAGGTGGGAGTCGGTTCGATCCGCACGTTTTTGGCGGCGGTAGGCGATGACGAGCGTTGCGACGACCAGAGTGGCGGCGAGAAACCATCCGTCGTAGCGGATGAGGCAGGCAGCTGCCAGGCAGAAGCCGCATTTCGCGAGCGATTTCGTTCGCTTGGCGCCGGTGGCGAAATCGGAAAAATACGCTGCAGCCCAAATGAACGCTGCGAGATACAAGGACTCGCCCATCGCGGTGGACTGCATGTAAATCAGATTGGGATTGCCCGCGTAGACCAGCGCCGAGAGCCAGGAGAGCGTTGTGCCGCGAGCGTCGAGCTTGCCTTCGTGGGCGAGCACGGTCCGCATGAGACGAAAGATTCCCAGCACGCCGAGAATGTAACCGGCCATCGACGGGATCGAGCCCCCGGTACCGCTTTGCCAGAGGCGCATGGGGACGATGAAGGGCAGGATCAGCAAATGCGGCAGAGGTAGCCAGACGGTTCCGAGCTGCAAGAGGCCGGGAGTTTGTGAATCGAAAACGCGGCGCGCGATGTTGATGTGGGCGACCGCGTCGCCGTAGAGAAGGATGTCTCCGTGGCGCTGGTAGAAGAGAAACGAAAATATCGAAACGAATGCCGCCAGCCAAGCCAAACGCACGGCTTCGATTGCGGGATGCGGCTCTGCGGGCCTTTGCGGCTTCATTCTAAATGCGTGAGTTCCCGGAAGATTTGGAAGCGGGCATTGATTTCATCACGCGAGATTGATTGCAGGCGTTCGGTGCCGAAGCTTTCCACGGCGAACGATCCCATGACTCCTCCGTAGAAGAGAGCGCGCTTGAGGACTTCCCTGTTCAATTCGGGTTGCGACGCGAGGTACCCCATGAAGCCTCCAGCGAAAGAGTCGCCTGCGCCGGTTGGGTCTTTGACTTCATCTAGCGGAAGCGTTGGAGCACGAAAGGGATGATGGCCGATTCCGAATGCGCCTTCGCGAAAGAAAATCGTAGCGCCGTATTCTCCGTGCTTAATGACTAACGCTTGTGGGCCCATGGCTAGAACTTTCTGCGCTGCGCGCGGCAGATTCTTTTCGCCGGCCAACATTTTGGTTTCAGTGTCGTTGATGAGGAGCACGTTGACCAGTTTGAGTGTCTCTGCGAGTTCCTGGCGCGCGCCGGTGATCCAGTAATTCATGGTATCGCAGCCGGTGAGGCGGACTCCGTTCATCCTGCGGCGGACGTTGGCCTGAAGCGTGGGTTGAATGTTGGCGAGGAAAAGATATTCGCTGTCTTCGTACTCTTTCGGAATGCGTGGCTGGAAGGTCTGGAAAACATTCAGGTCGGTGAAGTTGGTTTTGGCTTCGTTGAGGTTCTCGGCGTAGGAACCTCCCCAGCGAAAAGTTTTTCCGGCAGCGTGTTCAATGCCGCGGGTGTCGATGCCGCGCTTTTTCATGACGTTCTCGTGTTCGGCGGTGAAGTCTTCGCCCACGACGGCAACGACGCGCACTTGCGTGAAGTAGCTGGCGGCCAGCGAGAAATATGTGGCCGCGCCGCCGAGAATGCCTTCGACACTGCCCGAAGGCGAGGTGATGTCATCAAACGCTACCGAACCGACGACGACGATGCTCATTTGGCTCCGAGGTATTTGCCGAGAATCAGCTTTAGCTTTTTTCTGGTTGCTGCAGGAATCTTTTTGCGATCGGTGAGGATGGCGTGTTGCAGGGCCGAGCCGCACTTGCAGGAGCGCTCATGGGGCATCTCGGCAACGGTTTCGCGAACCACTTTAGAGGCGTTTTCGGCATTCTTCACGAGCACGGCGACAATCTGATCGACTGTTACCGAATCGTGATGGGGGTGCCAGCAGTCGTAATCGGTGACCATGGCGACGGTTACGTAGCAGATTTCGGCTTCGCGTGCCAGCTTGGCTTCCTGCAGATTGGTCATGCCGATCACGTCCATGCCCAAGCTGCGGTAGACATTAGATTCGGCTTTGGTGGAAAACTGCGGGCCTTCCATGCAGAGATACGTGCCACCGCGCTTCCCGGTTACCGCGACGGTTTTACAGGCGCTTTCGACTACGCGCGCCAGTTCCATACAGACGGGATCGGCGAAGGCAACATGCGCGACTACTCCGCCGCCGAAGAAAGTGTCGATGCGATGGCGGGTGCGGTCGAAGAATTGATCGGGGATCACGAAATCGAGAGGCCTGTGTTCTTCTTTCAATGAGCCGACGGCGGAGACGGAAACGATTCGTTCCACACCCAACTGCTTGAAGCCGTGAATATTGGCGCGAAAGTTGAGTTCGGTTGGGGAGATTACGTGTCCGCGGCCGTGGCGGGCAAGGAATGCTACTTTGCGGCCTTCAAGAATGCCGCAGACGTAGGCGTCTGAAGGAGCGCCGAAGGGCGTTTTGAGGCGCACCTCTTCGGCTTTGGTCAGGCCCGGCATGGAGTATAAGCCGCTGCCGCCGATGATTCCGATTTCCGCTTGCGCCAACCGAATTTATCCTTTTCGGGAGCTAATGTGTGAGTGTGAGCAAACGTGTGATTATACAAGACAGCACACGCGGCGGGCTGCGGACTGCTGTTTGGAATTTCTTAATTCAGATTTTTTGATTCGGATTTCTTAATTTACGTTTCTTAATTCACGCCTTTAATTCACATCGGGCATTGAACCGGAGCGCTCCTCGGCGACCGCTGAAAATACTTCTCTTTCCAGCCTGTCGGTGGTTGCCGGGTCGAGGCTCTCACTGGCGAAGACCGTGTCGCCTCTTTGTTCGATGACAACGGTTCCTTCTTCGGTGTTCCAGACACGGCGGCCGCGCAGCAGATCAAGGCTTGATTGTCGTCCGTATGCGGCGGATCGCAGGGCCAAAGTCGTTTTTACTTCTTCCGCATTCTTATAGCGCTGGGGAACGGAATGGGCGTAGATGGCCGCGAACCTGGCAGCTGTTTGTGCGCTTGACCAACGTGATGCGTAAATCAGACCCAAGGGAGCGGTTGGGGCTTTCTTTTGCTTCGCTGCGTAGTAGTAGCCACCGCGCCACTCGCGACAGAGTTCGTCGGCGAGCTTCTTTCCAACATACTGTTCGATCAAGACTGCTACGTCGAATTCGCCCATCGCGCCGATGTCGAACTTCGAATAGTCCTTGAAGTCGTGCTTGAACTCGGGCACCGGCATGGGTTCGATCCTCTCGCCCGAGAGATAGGTTTCGGGCTGCATGATTTGCCGCGTGGTGTGAGGCGGGTTCGCCAGGACATCGGCAAAGGCCTTCTGTTTGCCGCCTTTTTGCAGCAGTGCGACAACAAATTTCAATCCGTAGCTGTAGGGGAAGGTTAGCGACTCGCGCAGGAAGATGGGCGCGTCTCTGAAGACAACGGAGTCGTCGGTGCCGCTGTTCATTTGCGATTCCATGGAGTCGACCAGTTCGGGCGAATCGACAAGCGATTTGCCGACAGGCGCCAGTTCGTACTCGAGCATCATGGCTTCGGCCTGGCCTTCGACTACTGCTTCACGGGAATCGTCGATTTCGTCATTTTCGATATCCTCGGGCGTGGGGTCTTTCCTGATTTCGCCCAGATCTTTCTCGCCTTTACTCATCCACCGGTTGAGATTGATCGTCTGATCCTGCAGGGCGTGGGTCAGTTCGTGGGCCATGACTGGCTCCTGCTGATCCATCGGAACCCAGTCGAGCAGATTGACGGTTTTGGTTTTCGGATCGTAATATCCGGCGATTTGCTCGCGCAGTAGAGAAACCAGGAGTTTTTCGAGATCGAAGTCGCGCGGCAGGAGTCCGAACTTCTTCAAAACCAGTTCGGAGCGTTGCAGGCGCTTTACGTCTTCATCCTTCATGTGCTTGGTGAGGAAGGCTACGACCTCGTCGCGGCTGGTGAGGCGCTTCTTTACTTCTCTCTTGATCGGCAGGCCGGTGTGTTTGCTGTCGAAGGCGAGGATTTCGTCGACTGAGTGAAAAAGTTCCGCGGCTTCCTGAGGCGTGATTTTGACTTCGGGCAGTTGCTCTTGTGGCGCGGCTTGCGCCGGCGGCGTGGCCGGTGTAGTTGGGCTGCTTTGCTGGCCTTGGCCTTGACCTGTTTGAGCGGGTTTCGATTCGCCAGCTTGCGCCAGCATTGTGCAGCACAGCGCGAGCGACGACACGACCGCAAAAACCGACATAAGGAATCTCTTGCACAGCAGCTTGATCGAAACCATTAAAAAGAGTCTATCCTGTTTTCTTATACTTTCCGCAAGAGCGACTTTTTCGGGAGCGAAGCAGAAATGAACTCCAGGGATTCTCTCGATCTTTGGAGTACTCGGGAAGAGGGGATCCGTCGCCTTACTCAGGATGACAGCGAAGCAAGGTTCGACGCCGTCAGCGCTTGATCTTTTCTGCGATCCATTCCCCCGCTTCGCGCGTTCCTAACGCGCCGCCGATATCCTGCGTGGTTTTCTTCTGGCGGACGGCTTCGAGGACTGCGGCTTCGATCTTGTCGCCTTCCGCCGTCATTCCCAGATGCGCGACCATCATGGCTGAGGTCAGAATTGCGCCGAAGGGGTTCGCGATGTTCTTGCCTGCAATGGGCGGGGCGGAGCCATGAACGGGCTCGAACATCGACGTCTTGCCGGGATGAATATTTCCGCTGGCGGCCATGCCGAGGCCTCCCTGAAGTGCTGCGGCGAGGTCGGTGATGATATCGCCGAACATGTTGTTGGTGACGATTACATCGAAGCCGCGGGGATCGCGCACCATTTGCAGGCAGAGCGCGTCCACGTACATGTGCTGGGTTTCAATTTGAGGATATTCCGCGGCGACCTCTTTGAATACGCGCTGCCAGAGGCCGCCGGCGTGGGTCATGGCGTTGGATTTGTCGCACATCAACACACGCTTGCGCGGCGAGCCGTCGAGCTTGGTGTGGCGCTCGCAGTATTCGAAGGCGTAGCGGATGATCCGCTCGACTCCCTTTCGTGTATTGATGTCCTCTTGCGTGGCGATTTCGTCGGGAGTTCCCTGCTTGAAGGTTCCGCCGGCATCGGTGTAAACGCCTTCGGTGTTTTCGCGGATCACGATGAAGTCGACGTCTTTGGGCTCGACGCCTTTTAGCGGGCAGAGCGCGGCGTCGAGCAGGCGCACCGGCCGGACGTTGGCATAAAGATCCATTTTGAAGCGCATGCCAAGGAGAATCTCTTTGGCGTGGATATTGGTTTTAACGCGAGGATCGCCGAAGGCTCCGGCGAGTATCGCGTCGAAGTCGCGGCCCAGCACGGTGAAGCCATCGGGAGGAACGGTGGTGCGGTCTCGCAGGAAGCGGTCTGCGCCCCAGTCGAATTCGGTGAATTCGACGTTGGCTCCGCTCGCGCGGATGACTTTGAGAGCCGGTGGGATAACTTCCTGGCCGATTCCGTCTCCGGCGATTACGGCGATACGTTTGGGGGAGAGTTTTTCAGAGTTTTGTTTACGGTCTGGTTTCTGGTCCACGCGAAAAAGCTAACACATGGCCGGGGGCTGGCGCATTTCGAGACCGAGGCGATGAATCCATTGGCGTTCGCTATAATCAATAATTCCATGGGTTTGACGGCAGTTTACGAGGCGCTACAGGCGAATGGCAGGGTAGACGCGGGACTTTCCGCGGAATACTGCGGCGCGACAACTACCGTGCGATTTACCGACTCGCAGGAAGAGTTTGCGGCGACGTTGGGCGGCTGCGGGGTCTACGACCTTGGGTTCCGCGCTCGAATTGCGATTACCGGCGGCGACCGGGTCCGCTGGCTGAACGGGATGGTCACCAACAATATCCGTGACCTTGCGGTTGGACGTGGGGTTTATGCATTTCTGCTGAATCCGCAGGGGCGCATTCTGGGTGATATGCACATTTATAACGACGGTGAGCGGTTGATTGTCGAGACGGATCGGAGCCAGACCGAGAAGATTATGGCGGTGTTTGATCACTACATCATCATGGACGATGTGGAACTGGCCGATCTTAGCGACAATGAGACGGCAATCGGACTGGCCGGACCCGAGGCGCGGAAGATTTTGAACGCTGTGGGAATCGAGATTTCTGAGTTGGAGCCCTTGCAGACGATGACGCCAGCGTGCAAATGCGATTGCGATTGCCTGCAGTGTACGGTCGTGCGCGCCGAAGATATGCAGGCACAACGCTACGAAATTTGGCTTTCCCAGGCTGACGCTTACAAGACCTGGCAGGCTCTGGTGGCGGCTGGGGCCGCGCCGGTTGGCAGCGAAGCGCTTGAGTTGCGGAGGATTGCCGCCGGAATTCCGCTTTACGGCGTGGATATTCGCGAGCGCGATTTGCCCCAGGAAACCGAACAGATGCGCGCGCTGAATTTCAACAAAGGCTGCTATGTTGGGCAGGAGATCGTGGAGCGTATTCGATCGCGCGGCAATCTCCACCGCACATTCACCGGCTTCGTTTCTGAGGACGGGATTTCGACGGGAGCGAAGGTTCTAGCGAGAGAAAAGGAAATTGGCGAGATTACGAGCGCTACCAGGCTGCATACGCCCGGCGGCGACAGGACGCTGGCGTTGGGATACGTTCGGCGGGAAATTGGTATGCCGGGGCGGGAAGTGACGATTGGAAACGCTCAGGCCAAGGTTGTTCAGCTTCCATTTGGTACGGAGGCTTTGGAAAAATGGCCAGATGCCCTGGTGCATCGGGCGTAGAAAGCACCTGACCGCAGAGGGAGCGAAGAACTTGCCCAGATTGTTCTTCTGCAAGATATTGTTCAACGACATGCTTGTTCAACAAGGTTGAGGAACCGAAAAGCTCTGGAAGGAAACACCGTTATGGCTGAGAAGAAGCGGGAATCGGGTTTCACGGTAACTGACCGCCGTCTATTTACTGAAGATGGAGAGCGGCGAGGGGATGTTCGCGAAGAAGAAGTCGAGAAGAAACCGTCTGTGGCTGCTTCTGCGACTACCCTTGCGCCCTCTCCAGCGGCAGTGGAAGAGAAACCTGTGGCTGGATTTCCTTCTCCGGAAGGCCAGGATGCGCCGCCTCCGCCGACCGCGGATGAGCAGGAGGCGCAGGCGGATGCTTACCGTGCGTCTTCGAAGGAACTTGATTCCCGGGTGGAAATGAGCGGAAGATCCGCCAAAGAATTTGAAATGACGTTTGAGCGTTTCCTGGCTTCGCTCTATATGACCGCCATGCTGCAATTGGGATTGATGCACCAGCAGGGCGAGCAACCGCGAGTCGACATTATTGGCGCGCGGCAGACGATCGATACGCTTTCGCTGATTGCCGAGAAGACCAAAGGCAACCTGACTCCCACGGAACAGAATTTTCTGCAGAACAGCCTCTACGAAGTACGGATGGCGTACGTTGAAGTCACCAATGCGCTGTCGCGTCCACCGCAGCCGGGCGCCGCAACCGGAACCGGCGGGCGATGACGGTTCGATCCACCATCACAATATGAAAGTTCGCACATGAGAGCCACGCTCACGGTATTGGGCAGCGGCACGTCGATGGGTGTCCCTACCCTGGGGTGCACGTGTGCGGTGTGCCACTCGACCGATCCGCGGGACCGGCGGACACGGCCTTCCGTGATGATTGAATTTGGGAGTAAGGTTGTGCTGATCGACACGACCCCTGATTTTTATGCGCAGGCGATCCGCGAACGAATCAACCGCGTGGACGCTGTGTTTTTTACGCATACACATGCCGATCATATTCTGGGCATCGACGATCTGCGTCCGCTCAGTTATGCGCACAAGCCGCTGCGGTTGCCGTTGTACGCAAGACCGGATGCGGCGGCGTTTCTGCGGCGCATGTTCAGTTACATCTTCGATGCCGATTACAAATATGGCGGCTTGCCGCTATTGGAGTTGCGGCCGATTGACGGGACCGTGGAGATTTTTGGAGCGAGGTTTGAGCCGGTGCGGCTGATTCACGGAGAAGCGGAAATTTATGGCTACCGTTTCGGCAACGCCGCTTATTTGACGGATCACAGCGAAATTCCAGAGGCATCGTTCCATCAGTTGGAAGGGCTTGACATTCTTTTCCTGGATGCGTTGCGCCATAAGCCACATCCGACGCACTCGACGGTGGAGAACTCGTTGCGCATTGTCGAGCGGGTCAAGGCGAAGCGGGCGTTCTTTACGCATATTTGCCACGACCTGCCGCACGAGGCGACGAATGCGACCTTGCCGCCGCATGTGCGGTTGTCGTATGACGGTTTGAAGCTGGAGTTCGAGATCTAACTGACGCTTCCCGAAATGCAGGTTTTTCACAAACTCGAAGACGTCCCCGCCGGTTTCGGGCCCTCGTTTCTCAGCGTGGGAAACTTTGACGGTGTACACCGCGCCCATGCTCATGTGTTGGGAGAAATTGTGCGGAGAGCGCGCACCGGCGGTGGTAAGGCGATTGCGGTGACCTTTGAGCCCCATCCGGCTCGGATTCTGCGGCCGGATTCCGGATTGAAACTTCTTACGCCGGTGCCGGAAAAGCTGCACCTGCTTGAAGCAACCGGTATCGACGCAGTGCTTCTGCTGCCATTTGCGCGCGATCTTTCGCTGATGACGCCGCGGCAGTTTGCGGAACGCATTCTGAAGAAGAAACTGCGCGCCCGCGAAGTGCACGAGGGCTACAACTTCAAATTCGGGCACAAGGCTGCCGGCGATGTGAACTTGCTGGCGCAACTGGGCGGCGAACTGGGGTTCGAAGTGATGGTGTATCCGGAGCGGAAGTTGCGTGGAGAACCAGTTTCAAGCAGCCATATACGGAAACTTATTCTTGAGGGGCGAGTCAGCCGGGCGCGGCATCTGTTGGCACGTCCATTCTGCATATTAGGTGCACCCGGACGGGGGCGCGGGCTGGGATCGAAATACACAGTCCCCACGATCAATCTGGCTCGCTATGAGGAATTGGTGCCGAAAGATGGGGTCTACATTACTTGCACGCGCGTGGGCGGCGAGCAGTTTGAGTCGGTGACCAATGTGGGCAACCGGCCTACCTTTGGAGCCGATTCATTTGCCATCGAAACTCACCTGCTGAACTTCCATCCCATTGAATTGACTCCGGAGAGTGAGGTTGAGATTTGCTTTCTTGACCGGCTGCGGGATGAGATCAAGTTTCCTTCCGTGGAAACCTTGCGCGAGCAGATTGCTCGTGATGTGAAGAAGGCGAGAAGATATTTTCACTTGCTGCGGATCGATTAGCTTTCACCACGGGGAACACGGAGTAAGGCATCCACTCGCGGCTTCTCTCCTACTCTCTGCAGCGAGCATTTACAGGATTTTCGTCAATGCGGCAAATATCCCGACTCCATGGGCAGTTTGCCGTCGACGCGCACTACCGTGATCGCGCCATCCACTGAGCGAACATCCACGAGGCCAACGGCACCGGGCTGTGCCTGCACAATTTTCAGCACATCGGCATCCGAATCGACGATCTGAATTGCGTCTTTGTGAGCTGCGATCTGGGCTTTCCACTCGGCGGAACTCATCTTGTTCAAACGTTCGAGTGTCTCCGTTTCGCCGGGAGAGTTCGAGTGCAGGACCAAGACGATGGTCGTGCCGTCGGGCCATTTCCTGACCTCGGAGCGGAAAATCTTGGCAAGATGAGCGGCGGTAACATTGCTGGTGGTGTTGTCTTTGTTGACGATCACTGCCATGTGATGGGCAAAACAAGGAGTGAGGAACGTCACGAGGAACACGAGCGGCGCGGCGAATCGGCAGAGTCTCATGAGCACGTCCGTTGTTGAGATTATGGAGTTCCCAAGATGAGGCTAAACGCTAATTTCCTCCACGGAAGTCAAAACATTGTCAAAACGGAGACGCGCACCAAAAGAGGAAACAGGATGCGAAAGGAGGCGGCTCTGGGCATGGAACTTTTCTCGGCATTGTGGCTGAAGGGTAAGCGGCGAATCTCGGCCGGTTGTAGAGGATTTGGCGTCGGCAGGCGGAAATTGACAAATCTGTTGTGGCACGTACAATCGCGGCCTGCATGGCGATTGGACCGATCGAACTGATTCGAGTTGCGACTCCGGCGCAGCGCCGGACTTTATTCGCGGCGGCGTCTGGCTGGGCGCTCGATGCATTCGATGCCATGCTTTATGCGCTCGTGCTGGCTTTGTTGATGCGCGACTTAGGCATGAGCAAGACCACGGCCGGCCTGCTGGGCACAATTACGCTGCTGGCTTCGGGCGTCGGTGGCATGGTCTTTGGCTTTGTTGCCGATAAGATCGGGCGCAAGCGGGCGCTGATGGCGAGCATTTTAACCTATTCGATTTGCTCGTTTGCCTCAGGTCTTGCGACGAGCATTGCGATGCTGGCGGCGGCGCGCTTCGTGCTGGGACTTGGCATGGGCGGCGAATGGAATACGGGCGCGACACTCGTGGCTGAGACCTGGCCGACCGAGTTACGCGCCAAGGCGATTGCGATTGTGCAGAGTTCCTGGGCGTTTGGATTTGCGGCGGCGGCATTAGTGGCAGGCCCGGTAGCTCATTATTTCGGATGGCGGGCGGTTTTCTTTGTAGGTATTCTTCCGGCGCTGCTGACGCTGTGGATTCGGCGGGGAGTGCAGGAGTCGGAGATGTGGAAACAGCAGGAAGGCCGGCGATCGAGCCCCTCTGAAAATCGAGAAAAATCGGCTGCCGGTGCCTCTCCGGGCCGATCCGCCAAGTTCTCGGAGTTATTCAGCCGGAATTATCGCAAGCACACCGTCGCGCTGCTGTTCTTCAATTTGTTTTGTTTGTTCGCCTGGTGGGGACTTTTTACTTGGATGCCCCCGTATTTGTCGTTGCCTGTGTCGCAGGGCGGGCGGGGTTTCAACGTGGTCGGAACGACATCTTTGCTGGTGATCCTGAATCTGGTTGGAATGTTTCCCGGGTATCTCACATTTGGATGGGCTGCCGATCGACTGGGCCGGCGGAGGGCATTTTTCCTTTACAGTTTGGCGGCGGCGCTGCTGATTCCCTTTTACGCGATTGCGCGAACACCTGCGGTGCTCATGGTAATGGGAACGCTGGTCGCTTTTTTTGGAACTGGAGTTTTCTCGGGTTCGGGAATTATGGGCAGCGAAATCTTTCCGACCAGCTTGCGGGCGCGGGCTTTGGGACTTACCTACAACGGCGCGCGTGCCATGAGTTCGGTTGCGCCGCTGGTGATTGGGCGGGTGGGGCAATCCAAAGGATTGGGCTGGGCGTTTTGCTTGTGCGCGGCAGCATATTTGCTCGCTGCGCTGATGACTACGCAACTGCCCGAGACGCGAGGCCGGAATCTCGAATAGTTCTTGCAACGGCCGTCATAGAGCGCACTGTACGAAGTCATTCAATCGGATCGACTGCGACCGGCTTTTGTGCGCTTCCCCGACTGGGCCGCTGCACGATTACGATTGCCGCCAGCACAAATACGATCCCTAACGTTTGAATTGGGCGCAGCACTTCGCCCAACAGCAGCGCCGCCAGAACGATCGAGAATACCGGCTCAAGACAGCTGGCAATAATGGCGCGAGTGGGTTCGAGATACTGCAGGCCAAGAAAGTAGAACGAGAATGCTCCAAGGACGGAGATCATCGAGAAGACGAAGAGAAAAAGCCACTGCATGGGTGCGTAGTGAGCGGCAAGAATCTTCCACGGAGGATTGACGGCCAACCAGAATGCCGAGGCTGCGGCGAGAGTCCAAACGAGCACGCGCCAGCGATCATAACGGGCGAGGATGCTGTGGCCAGCCACGTTGTAGAAAGCGAATGAGAACGATGCGAACAGCGCGGCGATGAGGCCGTAGGAATCGACTCGAAAGGCTGATGCGGAGCGCATTTTGACGATGTCGATCACCAAAGCAGTGCCGATGATTGCCATGGCGACTGCGGCGACTTTTTGCAGCGTGAGTTTTTGTTGGCCTCGCGCCACCACGTAAAGCAGAACCCAGACCGGGGCGGTGTATTGCACGATGATGGCGATGGCGACATTCGTCCGCTGAATGGCTACGTAATAAAAATAATTCGATACGGCGACGCCGAGCGTACCCAGAAAAAAGCAATAGGCGAGATCATGGACTGGGAGCTTGATGCGCTGCCAGCCCTTGCCGATCGCGAGAGCGGGAAGCAGGATCAGCAGCGAGAATGTGGTGCGGGTTTGCGAGAGAATGAGCGGATCGATTGGACGCCACGCGGAAGAGCCCAGCGGCAGCCTTCCGGTGAAGACAGCGCGGCCGAGGGCGGCTGAAATTCCCCAGAGAAACGCCGCGGTTGCGATGAAGACGTAACCGCGCAGCGGGTGTGGAGTTGATGTTTCTGTTCTGGGTATGGCGGCCTCGGGTCTGGTTAGGCGTCTACGTATTCGATCTCGGTAGTAATTTTCGCAGTTTTCTGGAGCATGGCCGAAACGGAGCAATATTTTTCTTTGGAGAGGCGAACGGCGTCTTCGGCAGCCTTGCGCGAAACCTTCCCGCCGATGCGGTAGGTCAGCTTGATTTGCGTATAAACGGATGGCGGCTCTTTGGCTCGTTCGGCTTCGGCGCGGACTTCGAGGCTGGTGAATGCTTCGCGCTTTTTCTGCAAAATCGAAACTACGTCGTAGCCGGTGCATCCGCAAAGGCCGATCAAGACCAGTTCCATCGGACTATTGCCGCCGGTTTTGTCGCCGTCGACGACGGTGGAATGTCCGCTGTCGGAGATGCCGTCGAAGCGATGCTTTTCTATCCAGGTGGTTTTGGCGTTTGTCATGATTTACTCGAAAGCTACGTTTACTCGAAATACTACCGACGATTATCAGTGCTGGGCTCAGGATGAATCAATACGCGAAACAGTTCGGGAGCTGCCTGTTTGAAGCGGATTTCGAGTTCGGTCTGAATATCGTGCACCTTGGCTAACGAAAGATCGTCGGAGAAAGTGCAGTGGCAGGAGACGTAAATACGCCCGCGAACTTTCTTGATCTGCACATCGTGCACATCGAGAATCTCCGGGAACTCTTTCGCGACTTTTTTTAGTTTGCTCTCCAGACCGGCATCGCGGACGACTTCGTCGCCTTCTTCGATGGTGGCGGGCTCGCTTTCGATGTGGGTGAGGATGTCGGCGATCTCGGGGACTTCGCTGCGCATGTCCGCCTCCAGTTCGGTGACCTGATCGTGGGCGCTTTTGAGGCTCATGCGCTCGTCGAGTTCGACGTGCTGCTCGACGTGGAGGCGGCCGGCGAGATCCTGCACGCTGACGTCGTGAACGTTGAGATTGTGGCGGGTTGCGACAGCGCGGATGCGGTCGAAGATATTTTCCGAACGCTGGGCGCGGGGCAGGGGTTGAACGGTGACGTCGGCATCGGGAAGAACGCTGCGAACGGCATCGGTTACGGCTGCCACGAGTTGCTCGGAGCGCTGGAAGGTTACGGTGCGCGCGAGGCCGACGGCAAGGTCGGCGAAGTAACGATTTCCGGCGCGGCGGATGCGGACGCGTCCGATTTCTAGAACGCCATCGACGTGGGAAACGGCGGCGACAATCTGGGCGCGAACACCGACCGGGGCGGCGTCGAGCAAGGCGTCGATCGTGCGGCGGGCTAGGCGCCAGCTTACCGAGACGATCACTCCGGCGACGAACAGCGCGGCGACGGGGTCGGCTTTGCCGAGCCACTCCAGCCGATAAGTGCGGCTCAGCAGCACCAGAACCAGGCCAACCACAACCACGCCGGCAGACCAGACGTCGGTGGAGAAATGCAGGGCGTCGGCTTCCAGAGCCTGGCTTTCGTATTTGCTGGCGATGCGGCCAAGGGCGCGGGAGCGCCACACGTCGACGGCCATGGAGGCGAGCATGACGGCGAAGGCCCACAGGGATGGTTCGACCTCGACGCGGCGAAAGAATAAGCGTAGCACCGCTTCGTAGACCACCCAGACGCAAGTCAGCAACAGCAGGCCGGTTTCGACGAATGCGGAGAAGTTTTCTACTTTGCCGTGGCCGTATTGATGATCGGCGTCGGCGGGCTTGTCGGAGACTCCGACGGAGAAATATGTTAACGACGCGGCGATCAAATCGAGGGCGGAGTGGGCCGCTTCCGAGAGAATGCCCAGACTGCCGGTGGTAACACCGACGGCAATCTTTGCGCCGGTGATGAGCAACGCGGCGATAACCGAATTCCCGGCGACTGCGCGCTTTTCTGCGCGCATGGCACTTGGTGAGTAAAGAGCCGGGGTTCCGGACATGATGGGATTATCGCCGCTAACGCGGAATTGCGCCAAGTGAAAGTCGGGGGGGTAGCGGCGCGGTTTGGCTCTGGCGTTAGGGCGGCTAAGGGGGTGTCCTTCGCTACGCCTGAAAGACGGCTACGCTCAGAATGACTGACCGCGTCAG
>Ga0210398_10000159_pt1 | contig 85579 bp, 58 predicted proteins | sample IncBWC4OmetaG_FD_161047 | JGI IMG/M metagenome (GOLD analysis project Ga0210398, IMG submission 161047) | Forest soil microbial communities from Barre Woods Harvard Forest LTER site, Petersham, Massachusetts, United States - Inc-BW-C-4-O | ecosystem: Environmental > Terrestrial > Soil >... | reverse complement strand
CTTCGAATCCGCAGCAACAATAGCGGCCCGCGCCGAGATCGGACTTTGCGGAGACCACCGCGAACAAAAGAAAATGGCCTCTTTTCGGGGTCCTGGAAAGAGGCCATTTTCAAACTTGTGGCAGTTCTTACGCGCTAAACGCTAAACGAAGATCCACAGCCGCAGGTGCTCTTCACGTTGGGATTCTCGAACTTGAAGCCGGCACCCTCGAGCGTTTCCACGTAATCGACGATGCAGCCGTTCAAGTACATCACCGATGTAGCGTCGACAAAAACCTTCAGCCCTTCCATATCGAAAGTTTTGTCCATCATGCCGGCGGCGTTTTCGAACTGCATGGAATACGAAAATCCGGAGCAGCCGCCGCCCACTACGCCGATGCGCAGACCAGCCGGAGCAGGATTCTGCTGTCCCATAATCTCTTTCACTTTCGAGACCGCGTTCGGGGTGAGCGAAACCGGCGGCGTCTTCTTCACTTCGGTTGTGTTCGGCGTAATTTCCGGGACAGTTGTCGTGGCCATTTATTTCTCCTCGGCTCTGAAGTAATTAAATTATAGCAAAGTGTCGCGGCTGTCATGAGGGCTAATCTTGGTACCCGCGCAAGAAGAGCTCGTTACCAGCCGATTTGCCTCTCTTTTTGATGCCAGCGGACCATAGACGATTCCTGCCGCACCGCTTGCCATCGGTACTATAATGTGGGCGTTAGGACGCTTTCGGACTTGGGGATGGTTCTCAGAGTTTCTACGTTCCAGTAGCGGATGCGGACCTAAAAACAGGCGAGGTGCATATGACGTGGACTTGGACTCCTCTGATGGTCGGTCTGGCGGTGGTGTGGGGTATCTTCACCGTCGGCCTGGTCATTCTCCTCATCTACCGCAGCACGCTCACCATGCATGAAGAAGAGCAACTCTACCTGGATGAAGCGAATTCACACATGCAACAGGAGCAAACGGAACTGCTGACGAAAGTAAACCGGCTGACGCTTCCGGTATGGGTTTTTGGAGCAGGTTCTGGCGTGCTGTTGCTGGTGCTGGCAGGCATGTTCATTTATCAGGGATTGAACGCCGTACAGTAAGAGGCTCTGAGGCGAAGCGTCGCGGCGGCCAAGGGCCGTCGTGTTGCCGGACTTCTGTTTTTAACCGCTTATCTTAGCCGCATATCTCGGCGATTCTTATCTGCGAGAGGGCTAGGCGATATCCTTACTCACCAGAATTTCCACCCAATTTATATAATTAGGCAAGTTGCGAAAGTGGCGGAATTGGCAGACGCACCAGACTTAGGATCTGGCGGGTAAAACCGTGGGGGTTCGAGTCCCCCCTTTCGCACCAGGAGTTCCGCAGGGCTCAGTTGGCCTGCATTACCGGGGAAACGGCCAGTACTCCGGCGGCGACTTCGAGATCGTGCAAATCTTCGCGGCTGAAATCCTGCGTGAAGCGGGGATCAAGCCCCTTACGCGAAATCTGAATCACGCCCAGAACCGTCGATTCGGGATCGAGGATCGGCACCGACATTAGTTTCTGAATCGGAGCTACAGGGTTGGTGGGCGCTTCGTCTGTTTCCACTCCCAGCGGCTTGATTGTTTCAAAAATGCTGGCATGCTTGACCCGGGCAAAGTTGTTGAAGATCTCTCCCTTTTTGCTCAGGGCAGTATGGGCCGCGATTGCTTTGCTGGAAATCGGAATGGCTCCGGTGGTCCGCAGATGTTCGGGAAAGATAAACTTCAGAAGGCCACCTTCGAGCTTCAGCAACGCTACTTCGGCATGCTGCACGCGGAAAACTTTTGCTAGCACCATGCTGACTTCAAGCGGTGTGATGCCTTCGCTCAACACAGATCCTAGCGGGAGCAAATTCTCCGGAAGAATAATTTCTTCGATAGCCTCATGTGCAGGCTTTTGGGTCATAGAATGAACTCTCAAAAATTCGAATTCTGAACCGCTATCGGTCTCCGCACTTTGAACACCAGTTGGGAGCGATATACACATCCTACAAGCCCTTTGAATTCAGCAAAGTAGCTAACGATCATGTCCTTTTGCGCGAGCCTTGCAACCGCATTGTTGGGCGCAAATGAGTCATCGACTGACAATTTTTGTCGGTCTAGGTCTGCATTGGGCAAGAGGCGACGCGCCTTGATCCAATTTTGTTCGACCCCACTTCCCTTCCAGACGCAAAAGTCATTACACTTTCCTACTATGACGATTCCTGCTCAACCGAATGTGAAGCTAACGAATGCGCCCGACTACCGCGAGTCTTACGCCAACAGCGTGCAGATGCGGGTGAATGTCTGGGATTTCTTTATGGTTTTTGGAACGCTGCAACAGCAAACCGAAAGCCAGGTGGAGATACGCAATTTTCAGGGTATCTATCTCAGTCCGCAACAAGCCAAAGCCCTGCTTGGATTACTGCAGCAGAATATATCCGGCTATGAGAGCGCCTTCGGCGAGATCAAGCTGGATCCCCGAATGTCTCCAGCGGGCCCAGTGCACTAGAAGAAGGCTTTCGCATAGCTTCGCATTCAAGAAACGAAACTTTGAACGGCAGCCAAACTCCGCTGCGCCAAAAATCAAGCTCCACGTATCTGTCTCTGGTTTTTGCGGCGCTCTTCGTAGTTATTTTTCTGCTTCATCTGCGTTTGTTGCAGCTTCCTTATTTTTGGGATGAGGCAGGCTACTACATTCCCGCTGCCCGAGATATCCTCCTGACCGGCAGCCTGATCCCGCACTCCACAAGCTCCAATGGTCACCCTCCGCTGGTGCTGGCTTGGATTGCCCTGTGGTGGAAGGTGGCGGGTTATGCTCCGCTGGTTACGAGATCGGCGATGCTGCTGCTTGCCGCATTCGCGCTTACGGGAGTGTTCCGTCTCGCCGAAATCATGGCGGATAGAAATGTCGCAATCGCGTCGACCGCTTGCACCGCTTTGTATCCAGTCTGCTTTGCACAGAGTTCCCTGGCGCAAGTGGATCTGGCAGCGGCGGGTTTTGTTTTTTGGGGCATGGCTGCATATATACAACGCCGGCCCGTCGCGACCGTTTGCTGGTTTGCGCTGGCTGGCTTGTCGAAAGAAACGGCGATTCTGGCGCCAGTTTCTCTTGCTGGCTGGGAGATTCTCGGTTTGTGGACGCGCCACACTTCACTCCACAGATTATGGAGCGAGGGAGATCGCCGTGCGAAGGCCGCAGCATTAATCGGAGCCGCGCCCTTGTTGATTTCGGTTTTACCGCTCGCGATTTGGTACGGATACCACTACTCGCGGACCGGTTATGTTTTTGGCAATCCGCAATTCTTCCAGTACAACGTGGCGGAGACGCTTAAACTTCCCCGGTTCTTTCTGGCGCTGATTCTGCGGATCTGGCAGGTCGCCGGGTATCTGCATTTATGGGTACTCACTCTGGCGGCTTTGCTCGCGCTGTGGATTCTGCCGCTGAGTCAATCAGATTCCGACGTCGACGGGCCACGGATGAGTCGGTCTGACCGCATGACTCTCTATATCGTGATAGGCACTTATGTGATCGCAATGGCACTGATCGGAGGAGCCATACTGGCGCGCTACATGCTACCGGCAATTCCGCTGGTTATCATTCTCTCTGTCTTTGCGCTGCGAGACAGAGTGGGGCCCTGGCGTGCGATGGTCCTGTGCGTTGCACTGGCATTCGTTGCCGCATGGTTCTGGAACCCTCCCTATGGATTTTCTCCGGAAGACAATCTTGCTTACCGCGATTACGTGATTCTGCACGAAGACGCGGAGCGCTTTCTGGAGGCCCGGTATCCGATGGCGCGAGTACTCACGGCATGGCCAGCTTCCGATGAGATATCGCGTCCGTGGCTCGGCTATATTACGCGGCCCATGCGCGTGGTGCGCATCGAGGACTTTTCTCTGAATAGCATGGTTACGGCAGCCGACCAAGTCTCGAGTTACGACGCGGCACTGGTTTTCTCGACAAAATATGAACTGGGAACGAGATTGTGGGATCGTCTGCAAAGATTCACAGGGTTGCGGACGCAGTGGAAGACCCGTTACTTTGCCTTTCACCGGGATTTGCCACCAGCCGCGGCAGCGCAGATTCTAGGTGGAAGAATCGTATTTTCGGAGGGGCGCCAGGGCCAGTGGATCGCCGTCATCAAAATCGAACGCGTGGAAGAAGCGCAGCATAAGGCCTTACATCTGTCTCCGGCTGGCTCAGAATAGGACCGGTAAGCAATGATCTACTTCGAAACTGTCTCTAACCTTGCGTGGTAGCCCTTGCGCGATCGCACCTGTAGTCTTTTTCCGTTTTTCTCAGCCAAGATGGTGATCGCGTGATAGCTTCCATCCGGAGTGAAATCAGCGGGCTTGTAAGCGATGAAATAACGGCTGCGGATGAGGTCGCGTAGTTTGTCGAAAGAGCGCCCCAAGGTCAGGATGTCTCCCGGAAACATCGCCTCTCCGCCACTCTGATCGGCTAAGGCCTCCAGTATTCGGTCGGCGTCCGTCTTATCGCTTCGCTCTTCGCGAGTGCTGATCGCATAGATCGAAACGCCCGCTCTCTCCGCTGCCGCCAGGGTTTGCTTCAAAGTGGCGTGGCTTGAATTGTCCTCGCCATCGGTGAGAACCACTAGAACCCGGGCCACATGCTGGTTCTCAGGGTAAGCTGCCAGCTTCCTGCACGCAAAGGAGACGGCATCGAATAGCGAGGTTCCGCCGCCATTCGTCAACTTTTGGATGCCATTTCCCAGTTCACCGGGATCGGGACTGAAATCCTGGGTCACCTCAATCTCATTGGAGAATCCGGCTATAAATGCGAGATCCGAGGTGTTGTTGAGAACCTTCTCGACGAATTTTGCGGCCGCATTTTTCTCAAAAGAGAAGCGATCCCGAACCGATCCGCTGGTATCGATCAATAAAGCCAAGCGCAACGGAAGTTTCGATTGCGGCGAAAACTGCACAACCTTGCTTGGAGTCTTATTATTGTCGCGAATGTGGATGTCGGACTGATCCAGGTCGTTGATCATGTGCCCATGGTTGGTGACCGAGAAGAATACGGCCACATCGTCGACGCTTTTATGGATCAGCCACACGCCACGCGGAATCCCCGAGTCTACCGATGCTTTAGCCGCGGCGCTTACATTCAGTCCATCCGTGCTGGCATCGGCCTCGGCCGCAACGGAGCACTCGCCGCATTCCCCGTCGCTGTTCAACCCACTTAATTGTGCTTTCAGCCGGTCGCTATTGGGAAACGTTACAGTCGTTTGCGATACCAGATTCGGAGCCTGCGTAGCCGCGGTGTTGGCTGCCAGTAGAGTCTTGTTTCGAGCCAGTGCCGCTAGATTCTGGCGGGCGAGAGCAGCATATTCACTGGTGGGGTCCTCGCTGATAAAAATATTCAGTTCGCGCTCCATCGCATCGTAGTTCTTCAGCGACATGGCAGCAGAAGCTGCCAAATAGTGGGCGTTTGCCATTCCCTTGTGATCGAGCGAGTGCAGGCGCTGCACCGTCGCCAGGGCCCGAACATATTCATGGTTTCCATTTTCGGCAAAAGCCAGAGTCGATAAAATCTTGGGATCCTTTGGGCGTAGATTCTCAGCTTTTTCAAGTTCGGATTCTGCCGTTGCGAAATCGTTGGCCGAGAGTGCCAGGCGGCCAAGGTTAAGAAACGCGCCTGCGAACTTACTGTCGATCTTCTCAGCAGCTTCAAACTCCCTCTTGGCCCGATCGTTTTCGTCGAGGTCGACGAAAGCCCGTCCGAGGGCCATGTGCGCAGCGACAAACTTGGGATAATCGGAGATCGCCTTTTGCAGGTACTTGATTGCCTCTTGCGACTTCTGCGCCTTCAGCAACGTGCTGGCACGATTAAACTGCTCAACTGCATTATTAGGAGCGCCGAGATCGAGTGCCGAGACTGCGCCGGAATCGATCAGTTCCTGATCCTGAGCTTTCTGTTTCAGGCTTTCCTTGGCGTGACGGTTGATCTGATCAAGGTACATTTGCTCAAAGTCGATCTGCGCGAAGCCGTCGGGGCCGGCATTCATGATGGGCACTTGCGCAGAAACCGGCGACCCAAGGCTCAGGAAGATAAGGCCAATGGCAGTAAACAGGCGCCAGCCTGCCTCGAATATCCGGAAAGGAGAAACGGACCGCACCGCAGCACCCCAGCAAACGACGTGCAAGATTATATGTCAGCCACGCATTAAATGACATGAGTGAGTTTTGATGACCAGCCAGACCTGCTGGCTTGCGTTGAGCCTTAGCGAATCCCGCGCCGCCAGGGTCAATTGGACCCACATTTCGACCCCGCAGTCGACTTTGGCGAAGATAATCATGTCTCTTCGTTCCAAGGAAACGAGCCGGCCCGGAATCACATTCTGCGCGCTCAGGCCTTCCGGCTTGATCACGGCAAGGAGAATATCTCCGGCGCGAATGCCCACTCGGAGGCGGTCGCCGATTTGACTGCGAATGATCGGTGTCTCGAGCACCACCGAAGATTTGCCGGCTTCGTTTATCAGGCGGCACGTGAGAGTGCCGCGATCTGCGTGAACGGAGTCAACTTCGGCGTCGAAGATATTCTCGAAGCCTGCGAGCTGTGCCACGGTTTCCTGAACCGGAGCACTTAATACTTCATGCGGCCGTCCCTGAGCAATTCGCTTTCCTTTGTCTAGAACTAACACGCGTTCGCCAACGGCGAACACCTCATCGCGGTTGTGGGTCACATATAAAATCGGGATTCCATGGGCCTCATTCCACAACCGGAGGTCTTCGATGATTTTCAACTTTGTGGGCGCATCCAGCGCCGAAAGCGGCTCATCGAGCAGGAGAACGCAGGGGTCGGTTACGAGCGAGCGCGCCAGCGCCACACGCTGGCGCTCGCCCCCTGAGATTTCTGCGGGACGCCTGCTGCGCAAATGATCGATGCGGAATTCATGCAGGATTGCCGTCGAACGGTCTCTCCTCGCTTGACGTGGCATGTGCGATAGGCCGTACTCGGTGTTCTGTTCGACGGTCAGATGGGGAAACAGGGCGAGTTCCTGCAGCACATATCCCGTGTTCCGCTGGTCAGTTGGAATATCGATTCTCAGAGCCGCATCGAACAGGACCCGATCGCCGGCGGCGATTCTACCCTGGTCTGGTGCGGCGAGTCCCGCAATGCAATCGAGCAGAGTTGTTTTTCCCGATCCGGAGGGCCCGAACACAACGTTGAATCCGGGCTCGGCGGTGCATTCCACGTCGAGGGTGAATTCCATCTCGGGCGTGGCGAACGACTTGCAAACTCTGGCAGCAAGATTTCGATTTGCGGATTTGGCGTCGTTGGATGGAGGCATCGAATTTTATTGCGATGCACGCGGCGTCAAGACTCTATGAATCCCTCGCCGGTTCAGACCGTAAACCAGCGTCAGGATCACAAAGCAAACAACCAGCAACAGCAGCGCCATCGCGTTCGCGCCAGCGTAATTGGCAGCCTCGACCTGATCGTAAATATCGATCGAGACGGTGCGAGTCACTCCGGGAATGTTGCCGCCGACCATCAGCACGACACCAAATTCCCCCATGGTGTGGGCAAATGTGAGAACTGTACCGGTGACCAGTCCTGAAACCGACAGCGGCAGAACCACGCGAAAAAAAGTCCATACCGGCGAAACGCCAAGGGTTGCCGATGCCTGCAGCAACTTGCGATCGACCGCCGAGAAAGAAGCTGCAAAGGGCTGCACTGCGAAAGGCAAGCTGTAGAGAATAGAGCCGATCACCAGTCCCGGAAAGGTGAATGCCATTGTGTGTCCGGTCAGAGACTGCCACCAGCGCCCTATGGGACTCTGCGACCCGAGCGCAACTAATACATAAAATCCGAGCACGGTAGGGGGTAGAACAATTGGTAATGCTACAACCGCCTCGACGAAGAACTTCCAGCGCCAGCGCGAAAACGAAATCCAGTAGGCCAGTGGCAGGCCGAGGATGAACAGAATGACCGAAACAACCACCGCCAGCTCGATCGTCAGCCACAGAGCTTCCCAATTAATGAGCATGCCGTTTCGTGATACTTCTTTCTGACAACCGGTTTTCCCAGTCTTTTCTAATGCTCTTGTTTCAATGTTCTTCGGGGGATGTGAAACCATAGCGCTTCAACACGTCCCGCGCTTCCGCGCCCTTCATGTAATCCAGAAACGATGCTGCATCTTGTCTTCGCAGCGAGGATGAGATCACGACCGCTCCTTGATCCAGAGCGGGATACGCGTCCGCTGGCAGCTTCCAATATCTGCCTTTGCCCTGCATGGCGGGCGCCAGGGCGTGGGCAAGCGCGACAAAACCAACTTGCGCGTTGCCCGACTCCACAAACTGCGCAGCTTGCGAGATATTCTCGCCAAGCACAAGCCGCGGTTGGACTTTTTCATACAAACCAAAATGTTTTAGCGCCGCCACCGCAGCGCGTCCATACGGTGCATGCTGCGGATTTGCAATCGCGATTTTGGTCACTGCCGGATCGAGCAGCACATCAACCCCCTTGTGCTCGACGTCGAGAGGCGATGACGCAGGCACCCACAGTATCAACTGTCCGACCGCGTAGCGATATAGCGTCGCGCCATCGGCTTTACCCTCCGCAATCAGCTGCTTGGGATAGTCCATATCAGCCGAGAAGAAGACGTCGAAGGGCGCGCCGTTCTGAATTTGCTGAGTGAGAGACCCAGAAGCTCCGAAGGACAGTTTCAGGGCCACGCCGGATCTTTTTTCATAGCCTGCAGCCAGCGCGGGAAGCGCGGAACTCAAATCGGCAGCGGCCGCTACGTTAAGTTCGCGATTTGCCGCGGCGACCGGCTGCGATGAAACTCCGAGTAGAACAGCCAGCAAGAGAACAAGAATACTTGCGACGAAGCCTTTCAATCGAGCACCTCCACGACCATCCCGCGCAGGCAGGGGTTCGTCGAAATTGTACAGGCACGACCAACTGGCCTGCGAATTGTGAGGCAACTGAGTGTCGAAGCAACTTTTTCCAGCAAAAGGTGCCGCCCTAATCATTGCGTGGATGCCCTTTGTATTTCCCGAAACGGTCGAGCGAGCGATTTTTTACCTCTTTTCTTTTGACCCGGTCTTTGCCGGATTCCATACTCCTGGACGGTCGGCATTTCGTCTCTATGATTCATCTCAAGTCTGGCCAGTTACGTCTAGCGCCCCTGCTTGCGCTTCTGCAGTTTGCATTTTTCACTGCGCAAGCTCAAAGTCCCAAATCACCTGGGCGGGAGACCCGAGTCGCCGATGACGATGCGAGTCATGAGCGGCAACGCATGGAGTGGTTCCTGCGAGGGCGCGTGATACCGGGAAAATCAGCGGCCGATCTGCGGCACCGTGCTTATGAAGCGAAGATGAAGGCGCGTGCCAACCGCGCTACGCAAGTGCATATGAGTTCGAACGCTCAAGCGCCGCGATCCAATGGGGACTGGCAACCACTCGGTCCAGTACCGCTCGCTTCAGATGCCACGGGAGACGGCTTTCAAAATTACAACCAGGTTTCAGGCCGGGCAACCGCCGTAGCGATTGATCCAGCAGATTCGAGCGGCAACACGGTGTATATCGGGGGCGCGCAGGGCGGAATCTGGAAATCGACCAACGCAAGCGCAAGCGCGAATAGCGTTACTTGGATACCCGTCGGGGATGATCAGGCTACGCTCTCAATCGGCGCGATTGTGATTCAGCCTGGAAACATCAATCCCGCGAACAGCATAATTCTCGCCGGGACAGGCGAGGCTGACGACTCGGCCGATTCGTATTTTGGCCTGGGAATTCTTCTTTCAACCAATGCGGGCAGTACATGGACGCTCGTCTCCTCGGCAAATGGCGGTTTTTCCTTCGCCGGGCTTGGCGCAACCCGAATGGCCTTCAGCACTGCTAACGTGAGCACCGCTGTCGCGGCGATGGCGACTTCGAATGAGGGGATTGTCGATGGGGCGGTTACCGGCAACACTTATCCCGGCCTCTACACCTCGATTGATGCCGGGCAGACTTGGAACTACGATGCATTGTTTTCGGGAGGAGCCGCCGAGGCAACTTCGGCTACCTCCGTCGTTTATAACGCAGCGGCCGGATTGTTCTTTGCAGCACTCCGCTATCACGGTTTCTACTCGTCTCCCGATGGCTTGACCTGGACAGCTCTTACCGACCAACCCGGCGCCCCCGGCCTGCTGGGCACGACAGCATGTCCGCAAAACTTTTCGACCGCCTGCCCGATCTATCGCGCCGAAATCAGTGTCGTGCCGGGACGCAATGAAATGTACGTCTGGTTTGTCTCGCCCGACGCAAACGGCAATCCAGTGGATCAAGGAATCTGGCAAACGCTGAATTCCGGCGCATCGTGGACGCAGATCAGCGACAGCGGAATCCTTAACTGCGGCGACATCGATGGCTGCGGCGTTGAACAGGGCTTCTACAACCTGGAATTGCTGGCGGTGCCAAACGGCACCACGGCGACCGATCTCTACGCGGGCGCGATCAATCTCTATAAGTGCTCGATCACCGCGATAAACCCAACCTGCACGAATTCGGCGTTCATCAATCTGACTCACGTCTACGGTTGCAATCCGTTGGCTGCTCCGGCGCACGTACATCCCGATCAGCATGCGATCGCTTATGCAATCCCCACTGCGGGGTCGGACCCCGGCGCTGAATTGCTGTATCAGGCCAACGACGGAGGCATTTATCGCGCGCTCAATGGATTTACCGGCCTTGCCACCGGATCCTGCTCCGGCACAAACCAGTTTGACGATCTCAATCAGAATCTCGGGTCAATGACTCAGTTCGTCAGCTTCTCGGAGAGTGGCTCTGACCCCAACACAATACTCGGAGGCACACAGGATAATGGCTCGCCTGCCACTGCAACTGCGACCACAAACACAGGCTGGGGCAACGTCTTGAGCGGCGATGGAGGCTATAACGCGATCGATCCGAACACAGGCAACTTCTTCGCTTCGAATCCCGACACCGGCTTCGGCACTTTGGACATTCAGGAATGCCTTTCCGGCGTGAGTTGCACCGACAGCTTGTTCAATGTGGTCGTCGATAGCAGCGACCTGCAAGGCGACGACGGGGCCTTCTACTTCCCATATGTTCTCGACCCGCAATCGACGGCTACGATGCTCGTGGGGACTTGCCGCGTGTGGAGTGGACCGCGGTCCGGCGGGCCATTCACACTTTTGAGTCTGAATTTTGACACACTGGGTACGGGAACCTGCGCGGGCACAGAAGTGAATGTAGTTCGAGCGCTGGCCGCCGGCGGTCCCACGAATGCGCTGGGCTCGCAGGTAATCTACGCCACCACCGACGGACCCGGCCCCATCAATGCGGCCTCCCCGGTGGGCGGCAACGTTTGGGTTACGACCAATGCCAGTGCAGTCTCGGGAGCGTCTTCTACTTTTTCGAATGTGACTTTGAATGGCCCCGGAGCCGTCAGCATCAATCCCAACCAGTTTCCGATCTCAGGCGTCGCGATCGACACAACGGATCCCACCGGGAATACTGCCTACATCACCGTGATGGGCTTTACCGGAGGTCCGGGACACGTTTGGCAGACGACCAACGCTGGCGCAAGCTGGAGCGATTTCACAGGCACCGGCGCGAACGCTTTGCCGGACTCTCCCACAAATGCCGTCGTCATCGATTCCACCGCAACCGCGCCCGTGATCTACGTTGCCACCGACGTGGGAGTATTCGAGAGCTTAACCGCTTCGCCCTCATGGACCGAACTAGGGCCCACTCCGAGCATGACTGGCTCATTTGGATTTCTGCCGGATGTCGCCGTAACGGCGCTTGCGTTGTTCGAATCGGGCGGTCAGAAGCTTTTGCGCGCTTCCACGGATGGCCGGGGGGTGTGGCAGTTCAATCTGCTGGCCACGCCGGATTTCGAAATTGCGATTTCGAATACTCCGCTGGTTGTCTTTTCCGGTTTTCCCGGCACGCTGAACGGAACGTTAACTTCGCTGAACGGATACGACAATACGGTGGAGCTTAGCTGCACGGCCGGTACCACAAGTCCTCCGGCACCGTGTACTCCAACCCCCACGAGCCTCACGCCGGCGCCGCCAGGCGCTCCATTTCTGATCAGCACAGGGCCAAGCGCGATCGCCGATTATTTCTTCAACGTACAGGGAGCAGGCTCCGATCCAAGTAACACGACTCATACTGCTGCCGTCACCATGCACGTCGTCGATCTGCAAGTAAGCACCCCTTCGCCCAGCACGATTACCGAGAAGCGGGGCACGGCATCGCCGCCGGTAAGCTTCGAGGTGACGGTTCAGGGAACGTTTAATCAGAGTGTCACACTGGGTTGCGGATTTTTCCCCGCGATTACGGGAGCGAATTGCGCTTTCACCCCCGGCGCTACTGTGAATCCCACGCCTTCTTCGCCTGCCGGTATGAGCGCAACTGTGACGGTTCCTCTCACAACGCCGACAGGCAGTTATACAGTCACGCTGCAGGCTACAACTGCCGGAGCGCCTGCTCCAATTACGACCACTTTCACACTTTCCGTGATCCTGAACCCTGATTTCGTTCTCAGCGAACTTTCCGCCTTCCCGGAAGTAAATGCCGGCAGCACCGGAATGAGTGGCCCGATTACGATCTCTTCTCAGGATGGATTCAGCGGCACGGTAAGCCTCAGTTGCGTGACCACATTTGGAACGAGCAGCTGTAACGTTGTCCCGGCGACCGTGAGCAATTTTCCGGCAACGGCCACGCTCACGATCAATGGAGCAAGTTTCGCAGCCGGTTCCTATCAGGTTGGTGTACAGGGTGTTTCAGGATCTACGACTCATACTTATGAAGTCACTTTTAATGTGGGCGACTTCGTGATTGCTGGCACCGAGGCGTTGTCTGCCGATCCGGGCGCTCAAGCGACGGCGAACCTTACGTTTACCTCGTCTTTCGATTACAGCGGTCAGGTGAATGCGACCTGCAATACGACCGCTTTATCAGGAACGCAGTGCACCCTCACCAGCCAAGGCAACCTGGTGAATCCAGGGAACCCGATCACCATCACCAGTGGCGCGCCGACTCCACTCACCGCAGCTTTTAACATTCCGAACAATGCCGCTCCAGGCCAATACAACATCACCGTCGTGACGCAAGACACTTCTGGAAGCCCAAGCCACACGTGGACAATCGGGCTGACCGTGACCCAAGACTTCGCCCTGACATCGCTGAACCCCGCGAGCCAGACGATTACACCGGGGGAATCGGCAAGCTACAACTTCAGCGTGGTGCCGGTTGGCGCGTCTTTCACGAATGCCGTCAGTCTGTCGTGCTCCAGTTCGCCATCGCCGTGCACGTTTGCGCCCAGCACTGTGACTCCGGGCAGCAACGCGGCCGCAGTGGTGTTGACGATTAATACAACCGCGAGCTCGGCCAGCATCGTTCCCAATGTTGGCAGCAGAATCATCTTCTATGCCTTGTGGCTCGCCCTACCTGGGCTGGCGATTTTGGCAACTGGGGAGGGAAAGAAAAAAAGGATAGTTCAGTCGCTCTCAAGTTTGCTTGCCCTGATCGTTGTTGCATTCGTATTCAATTCTTGCGGCGGAGGCGGAGCCAACGGCGGCGGCAGTGGTGGCGGAGGTGGCGGTGGTGGAACTGGGGGTCAACAAGCAGGTACGCTTCCTGGGTCGTATACGGTGACAGTGAGCGGCACATCGGGAGCGCTGGTTCATGCAGCGCCGTCGCCGGTGACCCTCATCGTAAGCGCGCAGTAAGTTATTCAACTAGAACTCACCCGATGATACGATCATCGGTGATGCCGGATTCACGCTACGATGTGATCATCATCGGCGGAGGCATCGTCGGCCTTGCCGTTGCTCTTGAAATTACCAGGCGCTTTCCCCGCCATCGGCTGCTGTTGCTCGAAAAAGAAAGGCGCGTTGGCCGGCACCAGAGCGGTCACAATAGCGGCGTCATCCACTCAGGCGTTTACTACAAACCGGGATCCCTGAAAGCGAAGCTGTGTGTCGAGGGTGCGCGCGCGATGGTACAATTTTGCCGCGAGCATGAGATTCCTCACCGCATTTGCGGAAAATTGATTGTCGCGACCGGCGAACACGAACTCCCGCGCCTGGAAGAATTGGAGCGACGTAGCAAAGCGAACGGGATTACAGGGGTGCGATCGGTTGGGCCGGAAGAGCTGCGCGAAATTGAACCTCATGCGCTCGGGCTGCGGGCTCTGGCAGTTCCCTGCACTGGAATCACGGACTACGCGCAAGTGTGCCAGAAGTGCGCTGAAATCGTTTCTGCGAGTGCATCGATCGGCACTTCCAGCGAGGTCGTTGGCCTCAAGCGGTATCCAGAAGGGATAATCGTAGAGAGCGTCAAGGGAACCTTCGCAACTGCTTTTCTGATCAACTGCGCCGGCTTATTCAGCGATCGCATCAGCCGCATGGCGGGCCACACATCGAATGTCATCATCGTTCCCTTTCGCGGTGAATATTACGATCTGGTTCCCGAACGTGCGTCTCTGGTGCGGGCGCTTATTTATCCCGTGCCCGATCCCGAATTTCCGTTTCTTGGCGTGCACTTCACGCGGAGGATTAACGGAACCATCGATGCCGGGCCGAACGCGGTTCTCGCCTTTCGCCGCGAAGGTTATCGCCGCACAGACTTCAGCGTTCGCGATGTTGCGGCGTCGCTCGCCTCCCAGGGATTCTGGCGTATGGCGGCGAAGCACTGGAAGAGCGCTCTCGCCGAATTCAGAAGATCGCTCTACAAACCGGCCTTCGTGAGCGCCTTGCAGCGCCTGCTTCCGGAGTTGCGCGACGAAGACCTGGTTCCCGGCGGCTCCGGAGTTCGCGCTCAGGCTGTCAGAGCTGACGGGACTTTCGTGGATGACTTTCAGTTCGAGGTCTCGCCACGAATGCTGCATGTTCTTAACGTTCCTTCACCCGCCGCGACGGCTTCGCTTCCCATTGGCCGCGAGGTCTGCAATACGGCCGCAAAGACCTTTGGGTGGGAGTAAGGATTTAGCGGTGGTCGAGATTACGTGGATTTTAGCGAATGTCTACATCCGTGCCCGATGCGCCAGCGGTTTTGCCGGCTCTGCCGGCTTCTTGGCGTCGGCTGATCTTGCCTTCGCAACTTCGGTCGTCGATTGGAGGGATCTGCGTTGGGACGAATTGCGTTCGGAGGAGCGGGGATCGCTCACGAGCGGTTCGCAAACGATTCCGCGAACGCTGAACGCATACAGCACGACTTCTACCCGGCTGGAAACGCCGAGTTTGTCAAAAATGCGAAACAGGTAATTCTTGACCGTGTGCTCGGTCAGCTTCAAGCGGCTGGCGATCTCGCGGTTTGAAAGGCCCTCGGCAACGCACTGTACAACATCGTGCTCCCGCTTGGATAGAATCGCATCGCCGCGCGAATCCACCAAGCGCACCGGAGCCGCCTCGCGCAAAGCCTGAAGCAGGTAGCGCAATTCGGAGCTGTTTGCCCAAACCTGGCCCTGGTGAACGCTGGTGATGCACTTGGCCAGCGCCTTGGAAGACTCGCTACGCGAAAAGATGCCTTGCGCGCCGCTGCGAAAAGCTTCCACCACGGCGGCTGGATTGGCCGCATCCATCATCAGGATGATCTTCGTGTCCGGAGCGGCATCGCGCACCTTGCGCGTAATCTCGAAGCCGGCAGTTGCAGATCCATTGAAGGACGCACTGAGCAGCACCACGTGCGGCTTTTGTTCAGCGACAGCATCGATGACCGAAGTCGCCTTCGTGTCAATTCCGGTGACATCAAACTGAGTATCCTGGGCCAGCGCCTCGGCCAGCAATTGGCTGCTCATGCGAGTGCTGTCCGCGGCTAGCACTCGAATCTTCTTGCCATGTTCCTGTGCGGCCGCAGACTGGTTCATTCGTTCGATCTCCTGGGTTAAGAGTTCTAGATGAAATGGCGAGCTTTCAAGCTTGCAGTTCGCCCTTTATGTGACCGCATGCACTTTCCTGTAAATGGTTAAGCACAGACGAATCCCTGAGGGCGACCTAGAGACTTTAGTCTGTGCCGGGGGGGCGGTAAAGGACACTTCGGTTGCAAGACCAGTAGGTTACTGGAAAGCACCTGGACAAGGCCGCGTCGGGTCTGGCGCGTACGGCCCACGGTATCTTGAGTTCCTTGGGCTGGCTACAAGTTGAAGTAACCATGGTAGGTTACCAACGGGCGAGTGGCGAATGGGGTAGAAGGTCTCCTTGACACAGATTGCAACCGCGGGCGATAGTGGTTGAACAACCGAGTGCTCAGTAGTCCCCCACGACAAAAAGTCAGCAGCACCCCATCTCAGTCAAGTCCTTATTAAGGAGCAATACATTGGTTCTCACCAAGCCGGATTTTGATGTTGCCATCATTGGCGGCGGACCCGCGGGCGGCGCCACTGCCGCGTACCTGGCAAAAGCGGGCGTCAATTGCGTCGTTTTTGAACGAGAGTTGTTTCCTCGTCCTCACGTGGGGGAGTCGCTCGTTCCTTCCGCTATGAGGGTTTTTCGCGATCTCGATTTCCTCGGCCAGATGGAAGAGGCCAAATTTCCGCATAAGTTCGGCGCCGCCTGGACGGCGGAAGATCAGGGCGCCTATGAAATGAATTTTCAAGGCGGCTTCAAAGATAAGGATCAGGACCAGATTAATCCTGAATCGTACGTCGACATTCGATTCAACGAGCGCCAGCAGGAAGGCGTCGACCGCGAATACACCTATCACGTCGATCGCAGCAAGTTCGACCTGATGCTGCTTCAGCACGCCAACAAGCTGGGGGCGGCAGTGTATGAAGGCGTCAAAGTCAAGGACGTGGATTTCGGCCCGAAAGAACCGATCGTCCGCTTCAATATGGGATCCAAGGAAATGGGCGTGAGCTGCAAGATGGTTGTTGACTGCAGCGGCCGCAATACATTCCTCGGCAACCAGATGAAGCTGAAGATTAAGGATCCCGTCTTCGATCAGTACGCCATCCACACCTGGTTTGACGGCTATGATCGCCGGGCCTTCGCTAAGAAGGACGCCCAGCTGGATTTCATCTTCATTCACTTCCTCCCGATCTCAAATACCTGGATCTGGCAGATTCCGATCACGGACACGGTTACCAGCATCGGCGTAGTCACGCAAAAAAAGAACTTCGCCAAATCGCGGCAGGACCGCGAGCAGTTTTTTTGGGAGGCGGTGGGAACTCGTCCCCTTCTCCGCGAAAAACTGAAGCAGGCGGACCAGATGAATGCCTTCAAAGACGAAGGCGACTACAGCTATGCTATGAAGCAACTTTGCGGCGATCGCTTTATGCTGGTGGGCGATGCTGGAAGGTTTGTCGATCCGATCTTCTCCACCGGAGTCAGCATTGCTCTGAACAGCGCGCGTTTCGCGCACACAAACGTTCTGCGCTCGCTGGAAAAGAACGATTTTTCTCGCGAGAGTTTTGTCGACTATGAGACCAAGCTTCGCCTCGGCACCAAAAACTGGTACGAGTTCATTTCGGTTTATTATCGTTTGAATGTGCTGTTCACTTATTTCGTCGGCGATCCCCGCTATCGCCTGGATGTTCTCAAGCTGCTGCAGGGCGACGTTTATGACGATGCCGCGCCGCCAGTGCTCGAGAAAATGAAGAAGATGGTTACAGAAGTAGAGCAGAATACGAAACACCCGTGGCACAAACTGCTCGGTGATATGACGGTGGATGCGTTCAAACATGCTAGCCAGTAGGCGAGCCGCAATAATCTTCAGAGAGTTTTCAGGAGGAAGCGTTGGTTATTACGAAACCAGATTTTGACGTCGCAATCATAGGTGGTGGGCCGGCGGGATCGTCCATGGCTTGTTATCTGGCCAAGGCCGGTGTGAATTGCGTGGTGTTCGAGCGCGAGCTTTTTCCACGGCCTCATGTCGGAGAATCGCTTGTTCCTTCTTCTACCCGCGTTTTTAGAGATCTCGAATTCCTGCCCCAGATGGAGGCCGCCAAGTTTCCTCATAAGTACGGCGCCGTCTGGACTACGGATGATAAGAAGACTCCGTACGTTCATGACCTCGAGGGTTTGGCGCCGGATTGCAACGTCGATATCCGCTTTGACGAACGCCAGCAGCCCGGAGTAGACAAGAACCACACCTATCACGTCGATCGCGGCAAGTTCGATCTCATGCTCTTGCAGCATGCCAACAAACTTGGGGCGACCGTCTACGACGGCATCAAGGTCAGCTCGGTCGACTTCGGCCCGAAAGAGCCGATCGTTCGCTTCCAGATGGGACAGAAAGAATTCGGCGTAAGCGCGAAAATGGTGGTGGACGCCAGCGGCCGCAATACTTTCCTGGGCAACCAGATGAAGCTCAAGGTTCAGGATACGGTCTTCGACCAGTACGCGATTCACTCCTGGTTCGATAGCTACGACCGCAAAGTATTCGCCAAGCGTGACGTCAATCTCGATTACATCTACATTCACTTTCTGCCGATTTCCAACACGTGGATCTGGCAGATCCCGATTTCTGACGACGTGACCAGCATCGGCGTCGTAACTCAAAAGAAGAATTTCGCCAAGTCGAAAGAAGATCGCGAGAAATTTTTCTGGAGTTCGGTGGGCACGCGTCCTATGATCGAGGAGACGCTACGCAAAGCGAACCGCATTCGTCCCTTCAAAGATGAGGGCGACTATAGCTATGCAATGAAGCAACTGAGCGGCGACCGGTTCCTGATGGTCGGCGACGCCGGCCGCTTCGTCGATCCGATCTTTTCCACAGGCGTGAGCATTGCGCTGAACAGCTCGCGTTTTGCGCACAAAGACATCCTCGCCGCTCTGGAAAAGAATGAGTTCGCGCGCGAAAGCTTTGCCAATTACGAAGACACGCTGCGCCGTGGAACCAAGAACTGGTATGACTTCATCACCGTCTACTACCGGCTCAACGTGCTGTTCACCTATTTCATCAACGATCCCCGCTATCGTCTCGATGTCCTGAAGCTCTTGCAAGGCGATGTTTACGACGAAGCTACTCCTCCAGTACTGGAGAAAATGCGCAAGATGGTTACTGACGTGGAGCAGAACGAAAAGCATCCGTGGCACAAGCTGCTCGGCGATCTCACGTCGAATGCGTTTCGTCCGCAGGCCTGAGCGGATTCGATATTAGAATTTAGACGAGGGTACGATCGTGAGATTATCGCAGGGAATCCCCGGCCGAGATTGCTCGTGGATTCCCTGTAGTATCATCTGCGCCATGGCGTCGGCGGTAACGTCCTTCAGGATCGCGTAAGCGAGCAAACGAAAATGTCGAGCACTGGCCGAAATTTTGGTTTTGCCTACGCCCTACTCGTGATCCTGCCTTTGATCGGTCTGGCAGGCGTTTTGAGAAATGGACGCGGTTTAAGCGCTCCCGCGGCAATCGACGGTATCTGGAGTTTCCATTTCGACCCCGCGCAAAATGGATCATCTTGCGCCAGTTTTCTTGCGGCGCTCCCCGAAAAGACCATCTCCATTTCCCAGTCTGGAACGACTTTTGTATTGAGCGCGTCGGGCGATCCCAAAATTAGCGGCTCAGGAACACTCGCGGGAACCAAATTTAAAGCCGCCTTTGGATCCACGGAACCTGCAGATGGGGGCTGCCGTGGACATCAATCGGTTCTGGTCGCCGAACTTGGTAGAGAGCAAGGCCTGGACAAACTGGCTGGCACTCTTTCCACTGCCGATTGCCCGTCCTGCGCCCCCGTAGCTTTCCATGCCGAGCGCGCGCCCGTCACGCCTCCTGCCGCCGCTCCTAACAATGGAGGCCATTGAGTGCCGAACCTGTTTACCCTGGTCTTGCAGATCACGGTTATTTTAGCGGTGTGCCGCATCGTGGGAAGCCTCTTCCAAAAAATTCACCAGCCCCGCGTTGTGGGCGAAATGTTTGCCGGCATTCTTCTCGGTCCATCCCTCCTAGGATGGATCGCTCCTCGTGTCTCCGCATACCTCTTCCCTTCCTCCAGCCTCGGCTTCCTCAACGCTCTAAGCCAGGTGGGAGTTGTAATCTTCATGTTCCTGGTGGGACTCGGAATCAATCCGAAGGAACTCAAGCACCAGAGCCACGCGGCCGTCCTGGTGAGCCATGTGAGCATTACAGCACCGTTCGTTCTGGCTTCTCTGCTTGCGCTTTACCTCTATCCGATACTTTCGAACGACAGCGTGTCCTTTCCCAACTTTGCCCTGTTTATGGGCGCGGCCATGAGCATAACGGCGTTCCCCGTCCTGGCGCGAATTCTGAACGAGCGCAATATGATGCAGAGCCGATTGGGGACGGTAGCGATCGCCTGCGCCGCCGTGGACGACGTGACCGGATGGTGCATTCTGGCATACATTGTCGTGCTCATCCGCGCCGCACATCAAACGACACCGATCTGGATAACCATCGGCGGCATCCTGCTTTTCGCCGCGCTCATGATTTATGGCGTGCGTTTCCTGCTGCGCGGCTACGAGCATGCCTTCCGCAAGAACGGCGAGATCAGCGAGAACGGGATGGCGTTCCTGATTCTCCTGGCGATGGTCTCTGCCTTGTGCACGGAGCGACTCGGCATCCATCTGCTGTTTGGCTCGTTCCTGATGGGCGCGATTATGCCCAAGGAGCCCAAGTTCGTTCGCTATGTGCTTGACCGCTTTGAGACCGTCACAATCACGCTGCTGCTTCCGCTGTTTTTCGCTTTTACCGGCCTGCGCACCAATATTGGCTTGATGAAGGGCCCAGCGATGTGGTTCTATTGCGCTCTGATCATCCTGGCGGCTACGGGCGGTAAGCTGGGCGGCTCTACCATCGGCGGATGGCTCTCGGGGATGCCGGTGCGAGAAGCAGCTGGCCTGGGTACGTTAATGAACACCCGCGGCCTTATGGAACTGGTGATCTTAAACATCGGCCTGGACATCAAGGTCATCTCACCTGCGCTGTTCTCCATGATGGTGGTGATGGCGTTGTTCACCACGTTCATGACCACGCCGGTTTTGGAGCTGATCTGCCCCGATCAGGCTCTGCGCACGGTGCCGAAAAAGGTCTCTGCGCCCAGCGTCGCCCTGCAAGAGATAGCATAAAAAACGGCCCGCAGAGACGGGCCGCTCAGATACTGCTCAATTCCTTCACGCTTCTACATGCGAATCCGGCGTATGTCCTGCGCCGGCTCCAGTGGCTTCTTCGCCGCGACCGGAGGCACAGTCCGCGATTTCACCGCTTGTGGACCGGAAAACGCCTTCGCGGATTCAACTCCGTTAGTGTCGTTCGCCGCACCCGATCCAACCAGGTCTTTGCGGAATCGGAAAGCGTACAGCACGACTTCAACGCGGCTGGAAACGCCCAGCTTATCGAAGATGCGGAAGAGATAGTTCTTTACCGTGTGCTCGGTCAATCCCAGGCGACTGGCGATCTCGCGGTTCGATAATCCCTCAGCCACGCAACGAACCACGTCCTGCTCGCGCTTGGAAAGAATGGCTTCGGTTCCTGGCTCGATCGTTCCCGCGGGCTCCGATTCGCAAAGTGCTTCGAGCAGAAATCGCAATTCCGCGCTATTGGCCCAGACCTGGCCTTGATGCACGCTGCAGATGCATTTTGCCAGCAGTTTTGGAGATTCGGTACGCGAAAACACTCCATGCGCCCCCGAGCGAAATGCCTCGACTACAGCCGATCGTTTGGAGGTGTCCATCAACATCACGACCCGCGTTTCCGGCCGGGTTGCGCACACCTGGCGAATCAGATCGAAACCAGTACTGGACTCTTCTAATACAGAACTCATTAACACCACATTGGGTTTTTCATCGGCAACAGCAGCCAGAATCGAAGCCGGTTTGGGCTCGATGCCGGTAACGTGAAACTGGGTATTTTGCGCTAGAGCCTGGGCAAGCAGTTGGCTGCTCATTCGGGTACTGTCAGCAGCCAGGACCCGGATTTTCTCCGGTGCCTGTGGTAAAGGTGTTGCGTACTGGGCCATTTCGTCGTTTCTCCTCTAGACGGGGGCGGTTGACGAGATATCAAATCCACGACACCGGCGTAGCCGGCGCCAAATAAAGGCAGTGAAACGTTGTTTGCAAGCACTACAGTACAGGGGGATTAATTATTGCATGAACGGTATACGAGATGGGGGGCGCTCCGAACTCGCTCGTTCAGGACGGACCAACATCATTACCGTCCAGAGCACATTGTGCAGAGACTTTAGTATGGGATTGGAAAGACGTAAATGGCACTTCCGTGCCATAGAAGTGCCTCTTTCGTGGTGCAATTAGGTGAGTTTTCCACTGAATCGTCTGTGGAATGGCGAGATTTCTTAATGCGTAGGCTTAATAGTCAGACGGGGCGTAGGATTGCGTCGGAAAGGTCGGCGCAATCACCGGAGCCGCAACCGGCGTGCTGGCCGTTCCGGCTTGCGTCGTGTCGAAGGGCACGAACCCAACTCCCGGCGACGCCGTTACTGAATAGTCGTCGTTTGCCGGGCTCATGCTGCTGAAGGGGCTCTGCAGCACACTTCCCTGATCCTCCCCCAACGCCTGCCATTGCTGAAGATTGGCGTAAGCGGTGACAGCTGACGTACCGCATCCGAGCTGATTGGGTGGATCTTCGGTACTGAAGAATGCATAGGGGGAAGTTGGAAGCGTACAACTATTTCCGCTCGGCGCGTAGCAATACATATTGCTCTGGAAATTCACCGTGGCAGGCAAGACCTTGGAACACTCCCCACCGAGGCAGGAGTAGCAGCCATCCTGGATGTTTCCCACGTCATAGACGATAAGATTGTTTGTCATGTCGAACAGCTTGTTTCCGACCCCAGAGGGTGTGCACCCCTGCTGCTTGATCGACTGACGGCCAAAGGCAAGGATATTGTTCTCGATCGTATTAGCGGCGCCTTGTACACCCTGCGGACCGCAGGTTTGGGCGACTGTAGAGGCGGAGACGCGGTAAACAAGATTGTTTTGGAGTGTAATGTTGCCGCTGTAATTGTCGATGTACAATCCCTGCCCGCCATAGCCATCGGAGTCAAAGATTGACGCGTCGGTCACATCGTGGCAGACGTTGTTCAAGGCTTCATTCCCGGAGGGCGGCGTAGCGCCGAGCGGGCTGGTATTGAAATAGACGCAGCCAAAGTCGTTCCCTGTCCCCTGGCCGAGATCGTAGATGTTGTTGTAGGAAGCCACATCGTTTCCAGTGAAGCTTGAACTGCTAACGGCGCAATTTAAGGCTCCAATGTTTATTCCGCCGCTATACCCGTCGAAAATATCGTTGTGGGTGTAAGTATTGTCGTGGTTGCAGCCCTGCGCAATGCCGAATCCATCAGGAAAAACTCTTCCGAAGCCTTCAATCACGCTGTTCTGAACGGTCGTAAACTGGGGAAGATTTGCGGCTGTGTCGGTGCTTTGCGCCAGCAATCCAACGCGAATCCCGTGAGCGCCGATATCGTACACCGCCCCGTTTTGGAATGCATTGTTTGCAGTGGTCGAGTTCGTCGATGTGGTCGTGAAATCGATCCCAGTTCCGGCAGTTTGTGTAACCGTTACGTCATTGAAGGTTACGTTGCGGCAGTTCTGGCATGAGACCGCGCTGGTGATGTTCTGATCGAGCCGCGTGTAGGCGTAGCCCGCCGGGGGCACCGTGAAGTTGTCGTGCTCGAAGGTCAAACCCTGAAAGGTAACGTTTTGCAGATTCGCAGCGATCAACACCTGCGGCGTCGCGGCCGGCATCTGCGGAACAATCACCGTATTCGTGTTCGGATTTTCTCCGGCGTTTGGCAAATAACTCAAAGTCCATGGGGCGCTTGAACGATCCAGAAACCACTGCCCCGGCTGCGTCAACACGTCTTCCACATTTTCGACCAGATAGCGATGGCCGGTTACGAAACCGCTCGTTGTAGCATTCATCTGAGTCGGTCCAGTCAGATAAATGATTTGATTCGTGGCATCAATGCAATCGATGAGCATCTTGGACGTGCCCATCAGTTCGAAGCTGTAGAGCGCGATATCACCCATCGGATACGCGTTGGAAGGCGCGCCACAAGGGTTTCCCTGTGGCGGGCTCAGGTTCGACCAGCTCGCGCTGATCGGATCGCCGGGCGAGTAATAAAAGCGGTCGAAGCACTCCCAGCCCTGTTGTGCAACGTACACCCCGCAATTTGGATCGGGAGCCGGCCCGGTGGAGGATCCGGGCAGATAAACTGTACCCGCAACACGATAGTAAGTACCCACCGTCGAACTTCCCACGCGCGGCCGCAGTCGCCGCTGTCCGTTATAAAAAAGCTGCTCGAAATATTGCGTGGCCGCGGGCAAGGTCGTGGTCCAAAGATTTCCATTTTGCGTCCAGTTCGAAACCTGCATTCCCCCGCTGATGACCGGCGTCTCACCCGGATACGCCTGCCAGGAAACGTTCACCGCAGCGGTTCCGGAATCCGCCGAGGTGAACGATAGCGGCTGCGTCAGATAGAAAGTTTCTGCGCCGCGAACCATCACGACGATAGAATTGGTTCGTCCGGCTAGAATCCCCTGAACCGCCTGCTGTGCGTGCGCGATGGTCGCAAACGGAGCGGCAAAGGTTCCTGGATTCGAGTCGCTGCCATTCGGAGCTACGAAGAAATCGGCGCTTGGCGTAGGAGTGACCGTGACCGTCGCGGATGCGGATTTTGCCGAATTCGTTACGGAAGTTGCCGTGACGGTTACCTGCTTTCCGGAAGGTACCGCCGATGGCGCCGTGTAGGTTGTCTTGGCGCCACTCGCGCTGTTTGCCGATCCGAAGGAACCGCAGTTCCCCGCCGGAGTGCAACTCCAGCTCACGCCTGCATTCGCGGAGTCATTCGATACGGATGCCGCAATGGTCGTGACCGCAGTGACCCCCATGGTTTTCGGAGGCAGCGGCTGCAGAGCGACCAAAATCGACGCAGGAGGCACAGTCGTTGTGTTTGACGCGGTGCCAGTTCCTCCCCCGCAGGCGCTCAACACCGCTGGGAGGGCTGACAGAATCAGAAATGCGATCTTTGCCGGAACGGTAACTGGGAACCGCGAAGACACGTCCACTTCCTGGCATTAAATTTGGAGAGATTGCCTATTACCTTAACACTGCCAGAGGCGCAAGGTTCCGGCCCTGCCGCAGGAAAAGGTATCGAATCCACTCAAAGAGCTGCAAACCCTTTGAGATCGATCGCCTGCGGTATAACTTTCGCCTTTTCTTCATACATACCAATGACTCCATAACTTTGTACCTCTTGATAGAAAGTTGCGCTTCCCTTAGCATTCTGTGATTAAGTCTTGCGCATTGGACTTTATATAATTGGGATCCCCCTCCTGGGATAAGCTGCTTACCCCCAAGCCGCCACCAGCGATTGAAAACAATTCTAAAAATTATGACCTGCCACCGTGGAATCCGCGCGCCCTTGGCACATGAGCCTCAACTGAGAGCCATTTCTGTTCTCGCGGATCGCACGAACTGTGCGCCTTCAGGGTCATCCTTTCGCCGCTTGAGCACGGTTGTCGCGGTTGTCTTGGCGGCGTTCTCACTCGCGGCACAGGATGCGCAGTACACGCAACGGGGAGATACCACGCGCGCCGGTCAATACGACAACGAGGTTTTTCTCAACCCGCAGAACGTTAATCAGAACTCCTTTGGAAACCTCTTCTCCTACAGCGTTGATGGAGCCGTGGTGGCGCAGCCCCTGTACGTACCCGGAGTGAATATCGCGGGAGCGGGTAACGTCAATGCTCTTTACGTTGTGACGCAAAACGATAGCGTCTATGCCTTCAACGCCGTCGCCGCGGGAGCGCCACTCTGGCAGATGAGTTTTCTCAACGCCGCAAACGGTGTTACCGCAGTCCCAATCTCGGCGCAGGGCTGCTCTGGCGTAACGAACTACACGGAAGTCGGGATCATGGGGACGCCGGTAATCGATCCCACGACGAACACGATGTATCTTGTCGCCAAGACGCAGGAGGCAGCAGGGTCGGGTTTCAACTACGTCTTCCGTTTGCACGCCCTCGATATTACGAGCGGCGCTGAAAAGTTCGGTGGGCCGGTGGTAATCACGGCTTCGGTACCGAACGGCAACAACCAGGTCACGCTGAATACGCAGACCGCGCTCCAGAGGCCGGCGCTGCTGGAAGTCAACGGTTCGATTTTCATTGGGTTTGGGTCTAACGGATGCGATAAGGGCGCGCATGGCTGGCTCCTCGCCTACAACGCCGCTACTTTGGCGCAGCAGGGTGTGTTCAATACTTCCCCGGCTGTGGTCTGGGGATCATCGCTGTGGATGTCTGGGGTGGGCCCGGCGGCGGATGCTGAAAACAATATTTACCTGGTTACGGCCAACGGAACCTTTGACATTAACACCGGCGGGTCCGACTGGGGCGACACCGCGATGAAGCTGACTTTCAATGGCACAAGCTTCACGGTAGCGGACTCCTTCACGCCCTCGAATCAGTCCACAATGGCAGCGGAAGATCTGGATTTCGGATCGGGCGGTGCCGTGCTGCTTCCACCGCAAACCACGGGACCGGCCAACTTGCTGGTAGCGGCTGGCAAAACTGGCACGATTTACCTGATCAACTGCGATGACATGGGCGGCTACAACACGCAAGATAACGTCGTGCAGGAGCTGCCGGGCGCCGTTGGCGGCATCTGGGGTGCCCCCGTCTACTGGAACGACGCACTTTACTTCGCAGGCAGAAGCGATTACATCAAAGCCTTCCCGTTCGTGAATGGGGTAATTTCGACGCCGCCGGTGCAATCCACTACCGCTTTTACTCTGCAGGGCATTCCGGTCGTCTCGGCCAACGGCAGCAACAACGGCATTTTTTGGTTTATCCACAATCTTTCGGCAACCAACCCCGCACAAGTGTTGGCGGCCTATAACGCCAGCACGCTGCAAACGAATCTGGCCAAGCTCTATGACACGCAGCAGAACAGCACGCGCGATGCTTTGGGCAATGTACCCCATTTCGCCACGCCACTGGTCGCGAACGGCAGAGTGTATATAGGTGGAAACACCTCGGTGATGGTTTATGGCCTGTTTCCCGAACTGGGACCAGCCTCGGGCAACTATCAAACTGCCACTGTGAATACGCCAATCAGTCTTTCGGTGCAGGCGGTGAACGCCTACACTGGTAACGAAATCTCGGGCGCTCCCATTACTTTTAGTGATGGCGGAAAAGGTGGGACATTTAATCCGGTAACCGTAAATACCAGCTCGAGCGGAATTGCTGCCACTTCCTACACGCTGCCAAAGACCGCAGGCTTAATCACGGTAACGGCAACCAGTAGTGGTTACGCCAGCACCACTCTTACAGAGATTGGCGTGGCTGGACCCGCCACGCAGGTGGGAACGGTTTCCGGTTCGGCTCAATCAGGCACAGTGGGGACCACGCTTTCCGCGCCGCTGATAGCCAAGCTGGTGGATGCTTATGGCAATCCGATCGCCAATACACCGGTAACCTTTGCCAACACAGGGTTGAACGGCACATTCTCGCCCAATCCCGCGGTAACCGCCGCCAACGGCACGGCGAGCACAAGCTTTACTTTGCCCACGACAGCGAAAAGCAATTTTGCCGTCACAGCTTCATCGGGCAGCGCTACCACGGCGACTTTCCGCGAAACTTCACTGGCCTCAACTCCCTTCAGCATGGTGACCAGTGGAGGCAACAAGCAGGTCGGCACCCACGGCACGCAATTGCCCAAGGCATTGCAGGTCACGGTAGCGGATCAATACGGCAACGGTGTTCCCAACGTCACAGTGAATTTTTCCGACAACGGAGCGGGCGGCACTTTTTCGAATTCATCCCCCACAACGGGTAGCCAAGGCTCGGCGAGCACCTTGTACACTCTTCCCGGCACTCCCGGCACATGGACGATCGCGGCTACTTCCGGTACCTTGCAGGTTAGCTTCACAGAAATCGGGCATTGATAACGAACAGAAGTGCAAGAGGGGATGAAAGATTTTATGCGGACAAGTCGGCTGATTGCGCTGATCGCTTTTCTCATGGCGGTTTTGTCGGCTGGAGTAACGGCTCAGACCGTGACCAGCTTCGAAGGGATCGACGCTTCGCAGGTGCCGAATGCCGAGTACATGGTCGATGCCAGCGGCGCGGTGGGAACCAAGCAGTTCGTGGAATATACCAACGTGTATTTCCAGGCCTACGATAAAGTCACCCTCGCGCCCCTGTGGACCACGCCGCAAGCCATCAACAGCATCTGGAAAAGCAATGGCATCACTTCCTGCAATGCCGTCAACAACGACGGCATGATTATCTTCGACCGGCTCGCGATGCGCTGGGTCGTGGGGATCCACACATCGACGGCGAACAACTATAACTACTGCGTTGCGGTCTCCAGCTCAGACGATCTGACGGTAGCCACCTGGTACACCTATGTTTTCCCGATGGACTCATTCCTCGGAGCCAATGCCGAGGGACAGACCTATTTTCCGGATTGGCCGAAGCTTGCGACCTGGAGCAACGGCTATTACGTCGGAATCGATTTAAACGATACGAGCCAGAATTTTCGCGAGGTTGGCATTCTGGTGTGCGCATTTGACCGCGCCAATATGCTGATCAATGGCACGGCCAGGACCCCGATTTGCGCCTCGCAACTGAGTTCGCCGACCGGCAGCATCTATCTCGCGCACAGTCTGATCCCTGCCGATGTGGAAGGTACAACCGCGCCGCCGCTGGGCCGAGACGAATTTTTCACGAGCATCGAGAATCCTACACTCGGTGGGGGAGTGGTCACCTCGACGACATTCAATTTGTGGGATTTTCACGCCGATTTTTCCAATCCAACGGATGCGACGCTAACGCAGTTAACGATCTCAGAATCGCCCTACCAACCCGGCTGTTACACCGCCGGAATGCCGGGCAGCACGATTTGCGTTCCCGAGCCTTCCACGGCCAGTACGGGCCAAACCATCGACTCTGTGGGTGACCGCTTCATGCCGGGGATGTCCTACCGAAATTTTGGATCGTACGAGTCGTTCCTGGTCAGCCACACCGTGCAGGCGAACAGCGGCAAGAATCAGCAGACCGCAATCCGCTGGTATGAGTTGCGCGACAATGGTGGAGGCACGCCTTCGCTTTATCAGGATGGAAACATTAATCCGGATAACACCACCTACCGTTTCATGCCCAGCATCGCCGAGGACGCGAGCGGCAACGCAGCGGTAGGATACAACGTCTCCAGTTCATCGCTTCACCCAGGCATGAAAGCCGCATACTTCAGCTTAACGAATCCCGATGCGCCCACCGAAATCACGCTTTATGACGGAGCCGGGGATGAGGAAAACACCTGGCACATGGGCAGCTACTCCAGCATGACGGTCGACCCGGAAGACGGCTGCACCTTCTGGTATGTGGCCCAGTATTTTCCGACAAATCAGACCGGATCGCCGGCCTGGGGAAGCCGAATCAATAACTTTCAGGTCCCGGGATGTGGCGGCCCGTCACTCTCGCCCGGCAGTCTTACGTTTGGAAATCAAGGCCTGGGCACGACCAGCGCGTCACGGCCGATCACACTCACCAACGGCGGGAGCACGACACTCAATGTTTCGAGTGTTACGTTTACGGGTACGAATAGCACCGACTTCGGCCAGAACAACAATTGCAGCAGCGTTGCACCGGGCGACAACTGCACGATCAATGTGACGTTCACTCCCGGCGGCCTGGGCACGCGTACCGCCTTGCTGAATGTCAACGACAACGGCTCGAACAGTCCTCAAACCGCCAGCCTCACAGGCACGGGGGTTGCCGCCGTAACGTTGAGTTCCAGCAGTATTAGTTTCGGCAGTGTTTATATTGGGGGTTCGGCAACTGCTAAACCGGTCACGCTGACCAATAACCAAAGCGTGCCCTTGGCCAATATCAACATCACGATTATTGGAGCGTCGGCGTACAGCCAGGTAAACACTTGCGGCACGAGCATTCCCGCCAACGGGCAGTGCACCGTCACTGTCACTTTCACTCCCACCACGACTGGAGCCCAGACCGCTACCGTCAACATTGCCGACAACGCCAGCAACAGCCCGCAAACCATCAGTCTCACGGGATCGGGAGCGGTGGCACTCTCGCTAAGCCCGACCTCGCTCAATTTCGGCACGGTGACGGTTGGAAGCACGAGTGGAGCGAAGAGCATCACTATTCTGAATCACGAAAAAACCGCTGTGACTTTCAGCAATGCGCAGATCACGGGGGCGAACAGTTCCAATTTCTCTATCGTGAACAATACCTGCGCCAACCTGCAATCGGGATCCACTTGCACCGTGAGTGTTACGTTCTCGCCGTCTGCACAAGGAACCCGTAAAGGCACGCTGACGCTTACTGACAGTGCCGCAAATAGCCCGCAGACGGCGCCACTTCAAGGCATAGGAAGCCCTGCAGAAGAGAACGCTGCTTCACGACGCAGCGTCAAATAGCGTTCCCATCAAATATGCTGCATGACACGGGCAATGTGCTGCGCTCGTTCAGGAACCGCATTATTCGTCCTTCCCTAGTAAACTATTCTGGATGTCGAAGAAATAGCGGGGATGCTGCCTTAGGTTTCGAAGAACATACAATCACATCCTCGCGACGATTCCAGCGTTTAGGCCCGTAGAAGCGCTCAGGCTCGAAGAAAGGCTCGATTTTGTCGGCACGCGAATCCTCAATTCTGGTGGTAGGCGGGGCAGGTTATATCGGCTGCCATGCCGCACACGCTCTGCGCCGCAGCGGTTACGAGGCGATTCTTTACGACAATCTCTCGCGAGGCCATCGGTTCCTGGCGGAAGGTTTCGAGCTTATCGAAGCCGATGTGGCCGACCCGGTCCAACTGGCTCGCGCGCTCAAACGCGTCTCTGGCGTGATGCACTTTGCCGCAGATTCGCAGGTGGGAGAGAGCGTCGAGAACCCGCGCAAATATTTCAGCAATAACGTCGAAGGCGGGTTGGCTCTGCTGAACGCGGTGGTTGACGCAGGGGTTCACAAATTCATCTTCTCTTCGACGTGTGCCGTCTACGGAATTCCAGCCAAAGTTCCAATTACCGAAGCAACGCCGCGCCAGCCAGTAAACCCCTACGGAATGTCGAAGCTGTTCCTGGAAAACGCTCTCGAAGCCTACGCCCGATCCTACCACTTGCGCTCGATGAGCCTGCGGTACTTCAATGCCGCCGGTGCTGACGAAGGAGGAAACATTGGTGAACTTCATCGTCCGGAAAGTCATGTTATCCCTTTGGCTCTGAAGGCGGTGACCGGGGAACGGGGGCCCCTCGAAGTCTTCGGCGCTGACTATCCGACGCCAGATGGGACTTGCATCCGCGACTATATTCACGTCAACGATCTGGCGGAAGCGCACGTTCTGGCTCTGAAACGGCTGGACTCTGTCGATGGAGCCGCGCGGTTGAACCTGGGAACAGGTACCGGCGCGTCGGTACAGGAACTCATCGCTACGATTGAAGAAGTCACCGGCAAGATCGTTCCGAGACGCGTGGGTCCGCGGCGTGCAGGCGATCCCCCGGAACTGGTTGCGGATCCTTCGAGAGCGCACGCTGCTCTCGGCTGGAAAGCTGTGCGCTCGTTGCGCGATATCGTGCAAACCGCGTGGCAATGGGAACAAACACTCGGCGCCCGTGGCAAAGATGCGGCCGGAGTGGCTGTGACACAAGGAAAAGAATCTTGAAATCGAAACAAACCACGAGGGCTGGCGTGAGCAAGAAAGCGACAGAAACTATTCTATCCGGAAAAAAAGTGGCGGTGCTGGGGGCAGGCAAGATGGGAGGAATTCTCCTGCAGGCTCTGCTGAAGAACGGCTTGCTTTCCCCGAGGCACACCACCGCGACCGTGGCTCACGAAGATCGTGCGAAGGCTTTGGGCCGCAAGCTGGGAATCGTCGTAGGGACCGACAACGTGAAAGCGGCAGAAGACGCGGATATCATTTTGATTGGCGTGAAGCCGCAGGTCGTGGAAGAAGTTGCGTCGCAGCTTCGCGGGCATCTCTCACCCAGCCAGTTGGTGATTTCGGTGGCCGCATCTGTTCCGAACAGCCTGATCGAGAAAGCCCTGGGCGCTGACATTCCCGTCATTCGCGCCATGCCGAATACTCCGTGCTTCGTTGGCTGCGGAATGACCGCAATCGCGAAAGGCGCCCACGCCACCGCGAAGCATGTCGATCTCGCAACGACGATGTTTAACGTCGTCGGCCGCACCGTGGTCGTCGACGAGAAACACATGGACGCCGTCACCGGCCTCTCCGCAAGTGGCCCTGCGTATATTTACATCATTCTGGAATCGCTGGCCGAGGCGGGAGTCAAAGTCGGTCTGCCGCGCGATATCGCAACGCTGCTCGCCGCCCAGACCACGCTGGGCGCAGCGCGAGTTGTCCTCGATACCGGAGATCACCCGGCTTTACTGAAAGACTCAGTGACCACCCCAGCAGGATGCACCGTCGATGGCTTGATGGAATTGGAAGAAGGCAAGCTGCGGGTCACGCTAATCAAAGCAGTGGTGAAGGCTACGCAGAGGGCAAAGGAATTAGCCTACACCTCATAATCAGCCTGCTTTACCCTGTGTTCCTCTGTGACCCCCGTGGTCAAGAAATTGGTGCTTTTCACCACAGCCGGCAAGAGGGTGCGAAGAATACTTCGTATCTTTGGATTCGATTGCTCCTTACGAATCGTCAGCCCTTCATTTCCTGGGACTCTCGGCGCTTTCGAGCAGCACTGGTTTGGAACCGATGGACACCATGCCTCCGCTAATCGGCGCCTCATGCCCATCCAGGTCTCGAACCTGAATAAACGGGCTGCCGGCCGCGTACTTCCAGGTAACACCGGTCTCGTAGGATCGAGAATCATTCCATACGATTCTTTCCTGTCTTCCATCGCCGCGAACCAGATCGCAAGTCCATACAGAATGATCTGCTGAACATGGCCGCATGAACCTCGCGCCTACCAGCCACCAATAGACCTGCCCGTAAGCGATGCCGGCTTTGTAAGTACCGTGCTGCTGATCCCACAATCCTCCCCACGCCTGAGGATCGCTGCCCATATCCCACATGTACCAGTATGCCCGCTCGACGCCCGCAGACGCCTGCAGGATGAGCCACCGAGCTACGTAGGCGGCCTGCGCATCCAGGTCGCGCATTTCTCCGTTTGTGCCCCAACCCCCTTCAGTCGTCCAAACCGGCTTCCCGGCCATGCCATCCTGATTCATGATGGTGCGCATCGTATCGATTTTGCCTAACAACGTGTCAGGGCATACCGGCGAACGATCTTCGTGCGGACATCCGCTTCCCGCAAATGTTTCAGGAAAAGGCGCGGGCACGATGCCATGCGTTCTCGCAGCGTACAGGTGAACGGCAGTCGCGTCGGGGTAATTTCCGTACGGCCGATAGGCTACCAGGAAATTCCGGAACCACTCGTCGTAAGATCTGCTGTCGCCGTTATCCTTGGTATCTCCGCTCGTGGCTGCGGAGATATCGGGGGTGAGCGTGACGCAGCTTTCGCACTGCGCCTTCACAATCTGCACCATGTCGGAACACATTTTCGCGCTCTCGGCGTAAGTGCCGATCCAGAAGCCGTCAAGATTAGGCTCGTTCCAGCAGGAGAACGCTACAATGCGGCAGCTCTTATTCGGAGCCTTGCCGCTGCAAACATGATCGAGCAGGCTGGTTGCGAATTCTTTGAAATAGCAATCGGTGGTTGTGGTTCCACGAAGCGGCCCCTGGCACGGAGCGGAGGCGTTTAAATCGGCGGGGGGAGAGCAATCCGCTTCATCGCGACTCGGCCCGCAAGTAGAATGCGCGTTCCGAGCCGCCCATGCAGGAGTGCGGCTGAACGTGTACATCATATCGGCGTTATGGGCGCGCGCCGCCTCCAGCCAGGCGTCGAGCATGCGCCAGTCATAGCGGTTTCGCGCGTCGCCTTCAATATGAAACCAGGTCGTCAGATTTCCCAGCATGCGCAGGCTGCCGAAGGGAACATCGGGCCAGGGCGTTGATGTGCGGTTGATGTGCATTCCGAAGAAGGTTCGCGGAATCGCCGTACTTGAAGGAAAACGATCGTGCCCGGCGCCTGAATTGCCGAAAGACGATTGCAGGCAGGCAAGAAAACAAACAAAAACCGTTGCTAAGAATTTTCGCATTCGAAAGCTGTGCCCTCTTGTCGCTTATCGCGGCATCATCGCCTTACGCGACCCGCAGAATAGATTCTATAAGACACAAAAGGCGTGGCAGCAGACGCCGCCACGCCAGAGAACGTTCCCATGTTGTGAATCGCAGGCTAGTCTAAGCAGGAATTCTTGAGAGAGTCGCTCCCTGACCTTCGGCCTCGTGGGACGGAAGCGATACAGATGCGATGGGTGCCTTCGTCAGCAAGAAATTATCCATCAGCAGAGCGTCGATCCCCGAGCATGCATAGCTGCGAATTGCGTCGACCGGGCTTATGACTAACGGCTCTCCAAAAAGGTTAAACGACGTATTAATGAGCATCGGAGCCGGAGCCTGCAGCCCGAAGCGTTTAAGGAGATCCCACAGCGCAGGATTGGCTTCTTTAGCGACCGTATGCAGGCGCACCAGGCCACCTGGCAGCACGAAGCCTTCCGGCAGACCCTGAAAATCAGGCCGCACGCGGGCTAATGAATTCATCGTCTCGCAAAGACTCGAGCACTTGAAATATTGAGGCGCATCTTCCACAGGCACCGACAAGGCAAACGGACGAAACCATTCGCGATGCTTGATGAAGTCGTTGAGATTTTCCTTCACATAAGGCGCCCAAGGCGAGGCAAGAACGCTGCGGCTTCCTAAAGCTCGCGGACCGAACTCCGCGGGGCCCTGGAACCACCCGATAATTTTGCCGCCCAGCAGAAGCTGGACCGCCTGATCCATTTGCCGGTCGCGCATCACCTGAAACGAGAAACGCGCTTTGCAGTTATCGAGCACGTCTTTGATTTCATGACGCGAGTAGTTCGGGCCCCAGTATGGATTGCCCTGGTGTTGCTTCCGCGGCATTTGCTTCTCGTGATGTTGGACGTACAGAGCAGCGCCCAGCGAGGTTCCTGAGTTTCCGGGAGCGGGAGGGACGAAGACGTGCTCCAATCCAACGTTCTGCTCGACGGCGGCGACCAGCAGGCTATTGTTGAACAGTCCTCCGCCGAGGCAAACGTCCCGAATATCGTGCTTACGCTGGAGCGACTCGACAATCACTGCGATCTTCTCGGCGCAAGCTTGCTGCACCGATGCGGCGAGCGCGCGGCGCTGCTCGTCGCTAAGGTCAGTTGGGTTGGAAGGCAATCCGGTTTTTCGCCAGAACTTCGAAGAGAGAACGAACGTATCGCCGATTCCGTGGTCGAGGTAGCTCGGGTCCAAACGCAAAGATCCGTTGCTTGACCTGAGGATGTCTCGAAACACATCAAGATACTGAGGCTCGCCTCCGAGGCTTAGCCATTGGGTTTTGTGCTCTTCCGATCTAGGGACAAAACCCAGAGCTTCTGTTACTCGCGAGTAGAGCCACGCCAACGAATGCGGGTAAGGGATATCGCGCACTTTGCGCAGGCGCGTGCCCTCGCCGATCGCGACCATACCGGAACAACCCGCTCCGTCCTCGTCCATGGTGATGACAAGAGCGCGCTCGTAACTTGAAAGGAAAAATGCGCTGGCTGCATGACTGAGGTGGTGTTCCACCGGTATGATCGCCTTGCTGGGACCGGTTTGGTGGCGCAACACGCGCAGATGGCCGAGTTCCCTCGCCAGTCGCCCAACTTCGCGGACCTGTGTATGCCCCGCTGCCACTGGATCGAGCGGAGAAATTCTCGCTCCCGCCGCCGATCGCCGCATCCAGCCGCGCACCGGAGTCGCCGCGATCGCGATGCAATCGACGCTATCCATCCCTTCCGCTTTCGAAAGGCAGAACTTCATCGCCGCGGTGGGCAATCCACGGGATTCTTTCTGGCGCGAAAGCTTGCTCTCTTCGATGACCGCGCGGATTACGCCGTCTTCGATCAGGGCAGCCGAGGTGTCATGTCCGAATGACGATAGTCCGAGTATGCGCATTTTGACTTGGAATGAAGAGTGTTGAGTGCGGATGAAGTTTCCCCAGATCTATCTCCGCATGATTGGGCATCGCCCATTCATGATGGGTCAGGATAATAGATGGCTGAATCAGTCGCCGTCGCCAACCGCTACAGGATTGGCCTTCAGGCGTTGCAACAGCGGGCTATTCTGCGAGAGGAACTCGAGGTGGCCGCACTTCGGGCACTCCAGCACGACGTTTCCGCTTTGCGTGCCATAAGGCAAAAAAGTCAGCTTGGTGAAGACGTAGCTGTCGATGATGTGCTTGCACCGAAGGCACTCAACACCGCTGGCGGCGCGCGCCACGGGTTTTTTGGCTGCCTGGGAGATCGTTGGACGGCTGGACTTTTCTTCGCTCATGCGTCTTCGCTCATGCGTCGTACTTACGCGGGTTGCCCTTCGAGGGACTGGACTTCAGAATATCCCAACCGCGCCATCGACGGGCCGGCATACTGTTGCACAAGTTGGCACTGCCGCTCGGTAAAGCTCGCGCGCCAGCCGCCCGCTGAGCCGCTGCGAATGAAGCGGCCTTGCGCCGAAGCGCGCTGCGGATGGGCTTTTTCTTTCTCCTTCATGCGCGCCAGCGAATTATTTTCAATCGCGCCCGGGATGCGGCTTTTCATCTCGGGCATGTGAAGAAAATCGACGATGCGGCTCAGTTGCTCCAACGGCTTCTGCTTCAATTCCTCGAAATTCACGTGCAGGATGTCGTTGCACGGCGAGTCAGCGGCGTTCATCCACGAATTCGCATGTTCGATCCACGATCCGAAGGGATTGACACCGCCCTGCAGAAAACGTTCCAGATATCGATCGAAGTCGCCTCGCTCCAGGCCTAGAGCGGTTTGATAGGCGAATTCGGAAAGGGCCACGTCTCGCGGATCGCGCACCAGGTAAATCGCCCGCTTGTATTCGGGACGGTAGCGTTCATGGGTCTTGATAAGCCTGCCGTCGCCCGGCAGAACGGACGCACCGGCCTCATGCTTGCCGACATCGGGAAGCATCTCGTTCGTGTTGTTAAAACTGGACGACTGCCCGGCCAGAATCTCGAGGAGCATGAAACGCAGCCAGGTGCTGCCAGATCGAGGATACGAGCCAACGAACACATCCGTCGGACGGAAACCCCGATGGCGCATCCAGACCAGGGGAACTCGTGCGGAAGTTTTAGAAAGTGTGTGGCGTACTTTGCGAAGTTTGGTCATTGTCGGCTGCTTATTTCTGCAATTCGATTAATTCCGACGAAGAGCTTGCGACAGTGGTCTCGGCGTCCGACAACAACGGTTGCGCACTCTTCGCTCCGCGGTAGCGGCGAAGAATCCCAATCGGCGCGTAGCAATAGACAAAGGCGGTAAATTGGTCGAACGCTCGCAAAGCCTGAAAGTAAACCTCGTCTTTTGCGCGTTCGACGATTCCTAGAGGAGCGGCGTCTGGCGCCACTACTGGGTACATCGGCCACGAACCGTGGGATCGCTCTTTCCAATATGCGACGTAGCGCGCGATCTTTCCACTAAGGTCGTCAGGCAATTCCGCCTTGGGCTTGCTATTGGAATGGATCTTCTCGGTCTTAACTCCGGCGTGCTGGGGAGCGTCATAGATGGCTGACCGGTCGGCGCCGGCCGGCGTAGCCATGCGCGCATCGTATGGAATTTGCAGGAACCAACAGATCCCCTGCATCACCGTCTCCGGCGATTGCACCATCTCTTCGTAATGAATCTGGTGAAGCGCCACTCCTCGCCGCTCGAGGGCATCGCATTCCCGCTTCATTTTACGATAACCGATCAATGCCCGATGCGTGATCCCGCGCTTGGCAAAAAATGCAGAGCCCTGGCCCGCCTGGATGATGCTGCGGCAAGTATCGCCCAGATCGCGCCAGATTATGATGAAACGCGCTTTCGGAAATTCTCGCGCGAGCGCCTTTAGCGAATCGAAGTAGTTCGGCGATTTTTCTCCGTAAATCGCATTGCCTGCATATCGCTTCCAAACGGCAGTCGCGGCCGTTCGGTAATCACTGACTTTTCCCGGAAGGCTTGCGGCCTCGATGTCGTGCCGCGTGAGACAGTTGTTCCAGAACTCCCAGCGTTCAAGCCAGTCGCGCTTGCTGCGTCCGGTCCGGAACAGCGACCTCAGCAAAAACAGATCGCTCTCATAGGTGAGAGCGATCTGCGGATGCTGATTCAGGAGTGTGTAAAGCAATGACGTGCCCGAACGCCAAATGCCAACCACGAAGACGGGTCCGGAGAATTTATCGTTCGTCATTTGCTTACGTATTCTTGATCGATTTATCTGAGCGACGAAGTCGAAGCCGCCAACCCCGCCGCGAAAAGCCGACCGGGATGGAGTATCAACTTGAGCGTTTTAGTCTCCCTCGACGCCGGCCAGTTCCATGGCGTCAGAGGTGACTTGCGACCTGATCCATGGATAAGTCCTACGCAGACCTTCGGCCAGAGAAATCGCAGGCTCCCATCCCAGCACTTCCCGGAGGCGGGTATTGTCGCTGTTACGGCCGCGGACGCCCTGCGGCCCGGTGAGGTTGTGCCGTTTCACCAGCTTCTTTCCCCCGATGCGGGAAACGACGTCCACCAGGTTGTTGATGGTCGTGAGTTCATCGGTGCCCAGGTTCAACGCGTCGCGATGATCGGAAGCCATCAGGCGAATCAGGCCTTCCACGCAATCATCGACATACATGAACGAGCGGGTCTGCTCTCCGTCACCCCAGATTTCGATCTCGCCGCCATCTTCGGCCAATGCGACTTTGCGCGAAATCGCAGCTGGAGCCTTCTCTTTTCCACCATCATACGTGCCGAGCGGGCCGTAGACATTGTGGAAGCGAACGATGCGGGTCTCGAAGCCGAAATCCTTGTAGTAGTAGCGGCAAAGCTCTTCGGCAAAAAGCTTCTCCCATCCGTATCCCGGCTCCGGATCGGCCGGATACGCATCTTCTTCCTTCAGTGCGGTCACATTGGGATCCTTCTGCTTGGCCTGGTTGTAAACGCAAGCTGACGAAGAAAACAAGAACTTCTTCACTCCGTTTTTATAGCTGGCATCGAGCATGTGCGCATTGATGAGAATATTATTTCGGCTGATGTCGGCGTGGTTCGCTGTGATGTAGCCGATACCGCCCATGTCGGCCGCGAGATTGTAAACTTCGTCGATGCCGCCACGCGTGGCGAGCAGGCAATTTTCAATCTTGCGCAGGTCGAGGACTTCCATCTCGTCGGCGGCGCTGGTTTCGTATTCCGGCAGCTTGAGGTCGGCGCCGCGCACCCAATGTCCATCTTTCTTCAGACGTTTAACCAGGTGGTGGCCGATGAAACCTCCCGCGCCGGTTACGAGAATCCGCTTTTGTTTGGTCATGTGACTGGTCTCCTGAATTTCTGCTTTCTAGGTTCTGCAACCTGCGATTGCTACGATCTAAATCTTGAGGAAGGGCTGGATCGCGGCGCTGCTGCTACCGGGAAAACCGGGGAAGAAAATACTCGAGGCACACCGCCCACAAAAACTTCGAGCCGTTCACGATGTATCTCTGCCACAAGCGGCGCGGCTCGGCGCATAGCCGGAAAAACCATTCCAATCCGTTTTCGCGCATCCACTCCGGCGCTTGTTTCAGCCGGCCGGTGTTGAGATCGAACGCCGCACCTACTCCCAGCATCACGGGCACTCGCAGGCTCTCGCGATGCTCATACATCCACCGTTCCTGCTTTGGTGTGCTCAACCCCACCCAGAGCACGTCGGGGCGCGCTTCTTCCACAATGCGCTGAATATCGCTCTCTTCCTGCTGGGTTAGAGAACGAAACGGCGGACAATATGTGCCGGCAATCTGGATTCCGTAGCGTTCACGCTCGGCCTCGGCCAATGCATCGGCAACTCCCGGTGCGCCACCGTAGAAAAAATGACGATACCTCGAACCAGTCTCGCGGCAGAAGGTTTCCATCAACTCGGGTCCGTACACGCGGCGGCGCATCTGCCTGAATCCCTGCAATCGCCCCAGCCAAACCAACGGCATTCCGTCGGCCACCACCAGGCTGGCATCTTCGAGGATCTGCCCAAACCCGGTATCCTCTCGCGAAACCGAGACGCCATGCATTCCCGTAACTGCCACGTAACGAGCTGGTCCACGCTCCTCGATCCACGATTCCAGAATCTTAATAGCATCTGGAATCTGCACCGCATCCACCCGCACGTTCAGCACGCGGTAACTGGGAATCTTTACTTGCGGATTTGCGATGGAAATCGTAGCCACGTTTTAAGGCCTGTTTTAGAAAATGCGAATTAAGCTGCGAAACACTATCGCGCCGGCACCGAAGAAAGCTGCCATTGCGGCATCTCTCTCACTTCGGCTTTCTTTCTCGCTGCTGCCAAGAGGCGATCGCTCACAAAAACCATCGAGAACAGAACCATGAACGTTCCATCCGGGCGGCTGCCGAAGGCGCGGCTCACCATTCCGTTTACAAAAATATTGAAAAAGATCGCGAAGCAACCCGCGGCTAACTGATGAATCGGATTGTCTGTGTCTACGGTGCGAATGACGTTAAACAGGTTGCGCACCGTCCATCCCAGCATCATCAAAATCACAAACAAGCCGATGAGCCCGTTGTTGTACATCACCTCAAGAAACCCATTGTGCAGGTGGTTCGGCATCCAGTCGATGTCGATCTTGTAGGAAAGAAAGCGCGACGACATGAACCCGCGCCCCAGGATCAACTTCTGCTTGATCAGTTGCCAACCTGCAGCCCAAACGTCGGAACGGCCGGTCACGCTGCCCGCCTGTCCGCTGTCGACGTAGAATTTCAGATAAGTGCCGAGAGGGGTGAAGGCCACCACCAGGCTTCCAATCACCAAGAGTATTAAAAGGAATCGGGCCCCCGCCTTAAATTTTCCGCGCAGGGTATAGAAAGCGAGCGCACCAAAGATGCAGCCGAGGATCCCGGTTTTGCCGCCGCCCATCAGCATGGCGATCATTCCGATCACCACAAAAAAGTTGAGTGCGGCATTTTTCTGTCCAGCCCGCGACAGCGTAAGCGAATACAGCACAACCAGTCCGGCATCCACTGAGAGTACGGTCGGGGCCGTCGACACGTCATAGAGGCGCCCCTCTGCGAGAACTGCAGTGTCAGCCAGCAAGCGGAGGAACGGAATGCTGATCATGAACAGCAGAGCCCATTGCGTTACCTTCAGGAAGATTCGGAGATCGTCGACTCCCTTGATTTCGTAATTGCACGCAGCCAGCAAGGCGATTGCAAGAAACAGTTTGATGACCCAGGCCAGCGAAAAAATAGGCTGCTCCGCATAGGCACAGGAAAGCAGGCAGACTACTCCGAACCATGAGACCCATTTGTAAGACCCGGTAAATAGAATCTTTAAATATTGGCTGTGACGGCAGGTATAGAGAATGAAGACCGCGCCGACAAAGACCCAGATCATGGCCTCGGAATAAGCGCCGGAAGAGAATCCCTTGCCTTCGGCGTCATCCGTCACGTACGAAAAGATCGCCTCCGAACCCATTAACACCCACCACAGAGCAAATATCAGATTTCGGTCTCGCACCTGCGGATTCGGAGCGGTGGACACTGCAAACCACATGATTATGAAGAAGACTGCTCCCACGGCCATGATCGAAATCGACTGATCCGAAGACAGCGGGAGAAACAGGACGAGCGCCGCCAGTGTGACAATGCCGAGACCCACGATCCAAAGGATCGCTTTGTTCCGGCTTGCCGACGCCAGAGTTGAGGGTTGAGATGTGGGAGAAGATGCCATGAATTAAGCTGCTCCCGACCCTTTCAACACAGCCGGAATCGTTTTCAGCAAAATCTTGAAGTCCAGCAGCAAAGACCACTTATCGATGTACTGTAAATCCAATTCCATCCACTGTTCGAACGAAATCGAGCTGCGCCCGCCGATCTGCCACAAACAGGTGACGCCGGGGCGAACGCTGAAGCGGCGGCGCTGCCAGTCTTCGCTGAAGCCTTCGTAATCGCGCAACGGCAGAGGGCGCGGCCCGACCAGGCTCATGTCTCCCCGGAGCACGTTAAACAGTTGCGGCAACTCATCGATGCTGGTCTTGCGCAAGAACCTGCCGAGCGGAGTGATGCGCGGATCGTTCTTGATCTTGAATACCGGACCGCTCACCTCATTCAGGTGCTCGATCTCTTTCATCCGCTTTTCTGCATCGACGACCATGGTGCGGAATTTGTAGATGCCAAAATGGCGCTTGTTCAATCCCAGGCGCTTCTGCACAAAAAACACCGGACCTGCCGAAGTCAGCTTGATGAGCAGCGCCGTCAGCAAGAAGACGGGAAGCAGCAGCAAGCTCATGGCGCCGGCAACGACGATGTCGATTGCCCGCTTGATCACCACCGGCCAGCCCTCAATGCTCATGCTGTGGTGCGTGATGATCGAGTCATCTTCGACGGTAACCACCTGCCGTCGCGAGGTTTTGCTGTCGAATAAATTGGAGATGAAGCGTACCAGGATTCCCTGCTCTTCGCAGATGGCGCTCACTTCGGATGCGCGGAAATGCAGGGACCGCATGGGCAGCGCCACCACGACTTCATCGACCACGTTCTTGCGGAGGTACGGAAGCAGGCTATCGAAATTGCATGCCAGACTGAATTCCGATTGCGAGAACTCGTTGAGCCCCGGCCACTCCTGATCCACGAATCCGATCACGCGGTAGCCAAGAAAATGATTATCGCGAAGCTTGCGGGCGAACTGAACGGCCCGCGGATTTGTTCCGACAATCAGGACGTCACGCAGGTTGCGGCCATGGGCACGCGCCTGCCGTACCACGATCCTCATGATTACGCGGCCAGTTGCGGTTGTAGCCGTAGCCACAAGCCAGAAAACCGCCAAAAATTCCACCGTGACGAGGTCGATGCGCAGCAAAACATGGGTAAAGAAAATCACCAGCGTTCCCGCCGTTGTCGCCTTCAGAACGTCGAGAGTTTCATCCCACCTTCGCCCGAGCCGCCGTGATGCGTACATGCCAAAGAGAACGTAGATTTGGTGCCACACCAGAAGCAAAATCGCGAAGACGATGAAGTTCTGGATCTTCACCCGCATCCCAAAAAATTCCGCCAGGGATACCGCCGACCTCTGCGAGACCGCCACCGTCGCCATGCCAAAGGCAAGCATGACCGCAGCCAGGTCGAAGAGCTTCATCGAATTCAACAGAACCTGCCGCCGAAAATGGCCCACGAAGGCGACTCCTCCTGGAATACGGTGACGGAAGCGTTAGAAATCTAAGGGGTGGAAGTGCGCAAACTAACGATTGAGTCTGCTAAAAAAAGATCTTAGGCGTTCCCATCGGGCACCTTTCGACCCGCGGCAACGTCGCTGACTACCCGGCTGAATCCCTGCAACTGCGCTGCAATCTGCTGCATGTAGGCCTTAGCTTCAGCGGGGCTGAGCACATGCTGCGGCTTTCGGCCATTTCCAAAGCGATGGGCAGTATCGTAATTTGAACCCGACGGCAGTCCCGCAGGGTCTTCCACGGGGGCCGCAACCGCCACCGGCTCCGTGAAGATTTGCGCCGCGCCGGGTCCGTATGCCGGCGCATTGGGCGTTGCATGCGAGGTGTGCTGCGTGATATCGAGATCGCTAATCACTTCATCCACGATTTCGGCATCAATCACTTTCTTCTGCAAAGCGCAACCCAGCGAGAGGCAGTTAAAGCACAGATTGTTGATATTGCGTGGAATGCCAGAGGTGAAATCGGAAACCCGCAGAAGCGCATCGGGCGTAAACATCGATCCGCCCTCATAGCCCACCGCCCGCAAGCGGTGATGGATATATTTGTTAATTTCTTCGAATGAAAGCGGCTTGAGGCCGGCCATCAATGAAACACGCTGCCGCAACTGCATCATTCCCGGGCGTGCCAGTTTGTCAGCAAGCTCAGGCTGACCGGCGAGAATGATTTGCATCAGCTTGGCCCGCGGTGTCTCAAAATCCGAGAGCAGCCGCACGGTCTCAAGCACGGAAGGCTCCAGATTCTGCGCTTCGTCGATCACGACGATAAAACGATTCCCGGCCCGAGCTTCCTGGAGAAGGCGCTTGTTGAATTCCTCGTGCATGTGCACGAAATCGTGATCGTCCGATTCGTAACCCAGCTCCGCGAGCAGGAAGCGCATGAACTCGCGCGAATTGCATTGGGTTTGAAACAGGAAGGCGGTGCGTGCGGAAGAGCGGAATTTCTCGAGCAAATGAAACAGCAGCGTGGTCTTGCCCATGCCAGGAGGCGCGATCAAGCTGATGAATCCGCGGCCTGCCTCAATTCCGTAAACCATCGAGGCAAGCGCCTCGCGGTGGGCTGGGCTGAGATATAAGAAGCGGGGGTCTGGCGTCACCCCAAATGGCTGCTCCCTCAAACCGTAGTAGCTCAAAAACATCCCCGGGTCCTCTTTCTGGTGACTCTACTGCACCTGGACGAACCTACCGCTGATAGTCATTTTCCGGACCGTAATCGGTCCCTGCCTCGCCCGCAACCGGCGCCGCAATTGTTACCGTCCCATTGCCGTTACCGTTGCCGTTGAAACCGTGACTGCCATTGCCATATCCGTTCGCGCTGTAGAGCGGTACCGACGCCAGTACCGGAATCTTCAGCTCCGACAAAACCTCGGCTGGAGTGCGGAAGGAAGAATCGAGATACTCCTGGGCAAACACCAGCGCGCTGCTTAACACTACGGCCAGAAGCATCCCCACCAGCAGAAACATTCCGGGCGAGCGCACGGGCGAAACGGGAATCGTCGGTTGCTCAACCATGCTTACGTTCAGAATACGGGTGCGATCGAGAGCTTCTTCGATGCGGGCTTCTTCACGCTTGTGCAAGTACAACAAATAGTTGTCTTCGTTGGCTTTGGCTTCGCGCAGCAGATCCTGCTGCACCAGGCCGGCCTGTTCAAGCTGCTGGGCGCGCCCCTGATATAAGCTAACGATGGCCTGCGTCGCCGCGGCTCGCGCCTGGAGTGCGCTGTAATCCGATTTCGCCTTAGCCAGCTCTTCGTTGATCCACGCATACGTGGGGTTGCGATCGGTGGTCTGTTCCGTCAGCGGCTTGGCTTCTTCAGCAGTGATCGATGTGCGCGTGTCTGCGATCTGCTTGTCGACTTCCTGCACCAGGCGGTACCCCGGCTGATATTTCGTGAGCAGTTCAGTGCGCTTCAACTCCAGGGTCATCAACGTGCTTTTCAATTGCTGCAGAACGGCGGTGTCGTCGAATTCGCGAACCGACGTGGTCATGCGATCCGGGGTCGATCCCGATTGTTGCTCGAGATTGGCGATCTTCTTTTCCGTAGCCGACATTTCCGCTCGAGTCGACTCTAGAGATGCCGCAAACTCATTCAGCTTCTGCAAAGTGATGTCGCGGGATACTTGCGGAGCTACTCCGCCTTGCTCCTGCGAAAACTTCCTGAGCCCATCCTCGGCTTGATCCAGCTCTTTTTTGTAGCGATTCGTTTCTTCGTCGAAGAACTCCAACTGCCCGGCTGGACGGTGGATCGCAACGTGCTTTTCGACGTACGCATTTACCAAGTTATTCAGCACCAACGCCGCAAACTTCGGATCATGCGCCGAATAGGTCAGTTCAATATCGTCGGTCTTCTTGATGGGCTCGACGACGAGATGGGAACGCAGCCGGTCAACCGCCTTCGCGATCTTCGCATCCTGGTTCGAACCGAGATCGATAAAGGAAAGAAAACCCTTCTTGTTTTGCAGGCCAGAATCGACGACTGCTTTGCGAAGCACATCTGCGCTGGTGATCAGGTTCGCTTCCGAGTTGATTTCCTCCTCGGTGACGTCTTCCCTCACCTGCAGCGGGCTGTTCTTCTCAGCGCTCACCACGGGGTCGACGCGTTCCCGCTTGACCAGGATCTCGCTCTTTGATTCGTAGGTCGGCGGCACGACAAACATCGCGACAATGCTGCCGGCAAGCACGCCGAAGAAGCACAGCAGGAACGAGCGCTTGTGGCGGAAACCGATAGCAAGCAGGTCCCGCAGCGTGAAACTGAATCCGCCGGCGCTAGTCGTTGAAAATTCTTGCTCTCTCATCTCCATCTCCTGTCATCAGCTTCGGAACCACCCTAATCAGAAGGGAACCTGGGTGTAGGCGCCCAAGCCGGCATTGGGGATGAACGGCTTGATCTTCGACAGCATATTCTTCGGGACTACCAGCATATCGCCGGGTTTCAGCGTGGGATCCTCATGTAGATCGCCTTTTCTGCGCATCGCTTTGACGTTGAAAATCTTTGCGGAGAGCCATTGATCGTCAACACGGCGGAATAAGAGGACCTGCGAATGCTTTGCGGCTTCGGTGAAGCCACCGGCAATTGCCACCGCTTCCGTCAGGGTCACCACGCCCCGCATGTCATATTTTCCGGGGTGCCCCACTTGACCGTCCGCGATGAAGTAAGGCTTTTCAAAATCCTTCAAAACAACCACAACCAGCGGGTCGTTCAAAATTTTTCCGTAGGCGGTGCGCAACGTCTGAGTAAGCTCCGGAACCGTCTGTCCCATCACTTTCAAGTCGCCTACTGCTTTCAACGTCACAAATCCGTCAGGCTGAATGGTGACGGTCTGGTTGAATTCGGGGCTGAGCTCGAAGCCAACGTCGAAGGTATCGCCAGCCGCCAGATGATAGCGCGAATCGCGCTGCTGCAACTGCGGCGCTGCGGTAGAAGAACTTGTAGTATCGGAACTCACCGCTTTCGAAGCTACGGGCACCACATTGGGGTCCTGAGCCGCCAGCAACGGAACGGCGCTCAGCAACAGAATTCCAATGGCAAAACCCATGCTCTTGTTCATACCCGCCGCCTCCGAAAATCTGAACTTCATGGTCACCTTTGTCACTTCCTGAATTATTGATAATTGTATGTCGGGGAGCCTTTTACGGAGGAACTTTTCGTCAAGAAAGTGAAGTTTCTCCGATGGCGTTTCCTTTACAGCTCCGCCCTCTCAGTCACATTTGTGACCTTCGATCATGAACCAATCGGAACAGTAGCGCTGCAACAACAAGACGGTCTTGTTTAACGCTACAGCCAGATTATTGTCGGGGGGATACGTTCTAGCGAAAGGGACTGCCCAGATACGGCTGCCCCAGTTGTTGCCAGACTATCGGCGCGTGCATCTTCTTGCAAGTGGCCGAAAGCCTTAGAGTCAAAAGACTCTAATCACAGATCAAGTACATTGTATATTACTGAAATAAAGTCGGTTACCAGCCATCTAGGAAGCCCACAGGAGCAGCCGGACAATCTGACTACGGCAAATCTGCCTTTACTCTCGTTCGGGCGAACCTTTCAAGTAAACTTTCAACGTTTGAGCCACAGCTTTCACATTGGGTTCGTCGAAAAGATACGCATGGTCCGACGGAATCCGATGAAACTCAATCTCCGGGACCAGATCTTCCCACCCTAACTTGAATTCGAAATAAGGGCTCTTCGGCCACTCGCTCGACTGGAGCAGCACTATCTTTCCAGGATAGGGTCGAGGCTCGTATTGGCTGAAGGCGGGGTGAACGATTGAGTCTGAATTCCTGAAATCTTCAGCCCGATCGCGGCGGTCCGCGGTGAGCCGCCACGTGATGCGCTCAATTTTTCGGCGGGCCTCATCCAGCCGGTCCCGAAGATAGGCGCCGGTTTCAGTGGAATCCATGCGTAAGAGATTTGACAGATGGAACTTGATTCGCGCGGTGTACCGGCCGTCTTTGAAGGGATTCTTATAGTAAGCATGATTGTGCGCGTCGATCATTGCGAGCAACGCTACTTTCTCGCCCTGTTGAATCAACTGCTGACCAATTTCATAAGCGATTACTGCGTTCACGCACAACCCGCCCAAGTGGTAGGGGCCCGACGGTTGCACCTCGCGAATCGCCTTCAACAGATAAGCGGCGATGTCTTCCAAACGGTAGGGCGCAGGCAATTTGACGCCAACGGAGTAAGGCAAGTCGACGCCGAGAAACGGCCGCTGCATTCCCAGGTGCTGGGCCAGCAAGCGGAAGCGCGGTCCCCCACGAATCCAAAAAAATGGAGCCAAAACTCCCTTTGGCTGGATCGGGACGATCGCCCGCTCGCTGACGTTTTGCGAACCCAGGCGCAACGCTTGCGCCATCCGGGCAATCGTCGGCGATTCAAAAACGAAAGCCAACGAAAGCTGAACGCTAAACTCTTTCTCGATCCGCACCAGAAGCTTCGCCGCCAGCAACGAATGCCCTCCGAGTTGAAAGAAATCCTGATTCACGTCGTCGGATGCGTGAGGAAAAACTTGCTTCCAGATCGAAAGCAGCCGACGCTCAGCCTCGTCGCGCGGGGCAGCGATTGTTTCGGTAATTTCACTTATCGTGATTCCTTCGGCTGCCAGCTTCTGACGGTCGATCTTTCCACTCGAACTTTTCGGCAGGGATTCGCGAACCTGGATATTCCCCGGAATCATGTAAGATGGCAGGCGAGTCTTCAGGAAGGAGCGCAGCTCGGAAGTAGAAACTAATTCGCGGTCTTGCGGAACCACAAAAGCCGATAGCGCCGCTTCCCCGGAAGATTGTCTCGTCGCGACCACCGCGGCTTCTCTCAGAGCCCCATGCTCTGCCAGCAGCGCTTCAATCTCATCCAACTCGACGCGCATCCCTCTCAGTTTTACCTGCTGATCGGAGCGCCCCAGGAATTCGATATCGCCCGCCGGTAGATACCGCGCCAGATCCCCAGTTCGGTAGAGCCTGGCGTCCGGATGCGATGAAAAGGCGTCTGGAACGAAATATTTCTCCGTCAAAGCCGGCTGATTGAGATATCCCCGCGCGACTCCTTGGCCGCCGACGTACAGTTCGCCTGGAACTCCGATCGGCACAGGTTGCAGATGGCGATCGAGAATATAAGTTTGTGCGTTTGCGATGGGGCGGCCAATGGGAACGCTGCTCTCGGCTCCTCCGGGTTCGCATTCGAAAACGGTGCTCCAAACTGTGGCTTCGGTGGGGCCGTACTCGTTGAAAAGCGAACATTGCGGCAGAATCTCGTAATGCAAGTTCACAAGCTGTCGCGGGCACGCCTCTCCGGCTACAATCACCGAACGTAACGAAGCAAGGTGGTTAGCGTTTGCATTGGCGAGCAGTTCCGCGTAAAGACTAGGAACCGCCAACAGGTGCGTGACTTTATTTTCTGAAACCAGCCGCTGAATCCCTTGGCCGTCCCAACGAAAATCGGCAGGCGGAATGACCAGCGTTCCCCCGGTCGTCAGAGTGTGGAAAATGCCGGCCACCGAGCTATCGAATGAATAAGAAGAAAGCAGCAGAAATCTTTCCGGCGCGTCCTTGTAGTAGTTGAGCCGTGCCTGGTTCGAATATGCCAGATTGCGATGAGTGACCTGCACCCCCTTTGGAATACCAGTCGAACCGGATGTGTACAGGATGTAGGCCAGGTCGTCCAATCCGGGAACCGAATTGCGGATCTCTACCGGCGGATTTTCTTTCGTCTCCGAAAGGGCAGCATCCAAAAAAAGAGTGGGTGCGGCGGTCGACAGAGAAACGCCCAGAGTATCTTGTTGCGTGAGCAGCACTCGCGGCTTACAGTCATCCAGCATCAACTCCAGCCGCTGACGGGGATTCGCCGTGTCGAGCGGAACATAAGCGCCGCCTGCCTTGAGCACGCCCAGAATTGCAACGACCATGTCCACAGATCGATCAAGGCAGAGCGCAACCGGAATATTGGGTCCCACTCCCATAGACCGCAATACCCGCGTCAACCGGTCAGATCTTCGATCGAGTTCACCATAAGATATTTCTTTAGGGCCGCAGCGCACGGCAGGCTTTTCAACCTGGTGCTGCGCTCGCGCACGAACCAGATCGGGCAACGGTTCTGGTGTGTGTGGTTCGGCCGTGTCGTTCCATTCGACCAGAATTTGCTCCCTCTCGGCTTGCGTTAGCAGAGTGCATTCGCTGATGGGAAGGCCCGGGTTTTCTGCAACGGATTCGAGCAGCGTCTGCCAATGCCCTGCCATGCGGCCGGCCGCCTCCGCATCGAAAAGTGCGGTGTTGTAGATCAATCGGCATAGAAGGCCGTCGGCGCGATCGTCCAGCACCATGCAAAGCTCGAACTTGGTCGCGCCAGTTTCGACTTCGATGCAAGTCAGGTCCCACTCTGGCGAAACCCGTGAAAGGGGAGGCTCCAGAGAAAACAGGATTTGGAAGAGCGGATTGCGATTCGGATCGCGCTCCGGGTGAAGCTCGGCTACGACCCGGTCAAGCGGCACTTCATCATGCGATAGCGCTTCCAGGGTGGTTCCGCGAATCCTATCCAGCAGCTCACGAAACGTGGGGTCTCCCGACAGATCGGAGCGTAGCGGGATGGTATTGAGGAAATATCCCAGCAACTTTTCGCTGCCGGAGTGATTGCGCCCCGCCGTATTGCTTCCGATTAGAATGTCTTCCTGGCCGCTGTAACGATACAAAAGGACGTTGAAGGCGGCCAGCAGTGCCATATACAGGGTGACACCCTCGCGGCGGCACAGTTCTCGCAACGCTTCGCTTAAACTGAGCGGCAACGAGGCCGAATACATTGCGCCGCCGAATGTCTGCACAGGCGGCACTGGATGAGAGTAAGGAATTTGCAGCGATGGCAAAGGAGGGGCCAGCCTCCCGCGCCAGTACTCCATGCTGGCTTCCAATTGAGCGCCTTGCATCCGTTCGCGCTGCCACAATGCGAAATCGCCGAACTGAAAGGGCAAGGCTGGAAGAGGCGATGGTTTTCCTCCAAGGAACGCCTCGTATAAGGCAACAAGCTCGGGAAGAAAAATTCGATAGCCGCTGAAGCCATCGAAAATTAAATGATGCAGGGTGATATAGAGCCGGTGTTCCTGCTCATCGAGTCGCACCAGCTTCGCCCGGAAGAGCGGTCCGCGCTCAAGATCGAACGGAATTCTGGCATCCGCCGTGGCAAGCCGCGTGGCCTCTTTCTCGCGATCCTGGGGATTCAGCGCACGAAGATCAATCTCCGTCAGATCAATGAAAAAAGGTGCGAGCACCTGTTGAACGGGTTCTCCGTCAACTAGAGGAAAAGTCGTGCGCCACGCCTCGTGCCGGCGAATAATCTCGTTGAACGCCTTCTGCAGAACGCCGACGTCGAGAGGCCCGCGATGTCGTACCGTGAGTGGCTCGTTATACAGCGCCGTATCTGGCGCGAGTTGCGCGTGCAGCCAGAGTTGTTTCTGCGAGACCGTGAGTGGGATGCGGCCATGCGCCGGCCCCGGCGGGATTTCCGTGGGCTGCTCGACGGCAGTCTTCAGGTGAGTCCGGAAATAAGATTCCAGAAGCTGCTTACGCCGAAGCTCCGTGATCGCCTCTGCCATAAACGCATACCGCTTTTTCGACCGGCTTCGACCACAGCCGCATCGCCCGACTACACTGTCACCTTCCGCGGTTCCATCGGCGCCGACTTCTCGCGCGAACCCATCGCAAATTCGTAGATCTCTTCGAGAATCTCGATGTTGCGCTCGGCGGTATATTTCTGTTCAAATTCCCTGCGCGCACGCCGCCCCATGGCCTCGACCTCCGAGGGATGACCCCAGGCCCACTGCACCTTGCTTCGCAGATCGTCAATATTTCCGGCCTCGAAATGCAACCCGGTCACGCCATCGGCGATGATTTCCTGCATCGCTCCCAGCCGGGATCCAATCACGGGAATTCCACATGCAAACGCCTCGGCAATGGTGACGGGGAAACCCTCGTACCACTCGCTGGGAAAAATCAGAAACCGCGCTTTCCTCATCGCCGCCAAAGTCTCTTCGCGCGGCAAACGTCCGCGGTATGTTACTGAACCGAGGTTGCCTGCCTTTTGTTCGGTCTCAATCAGCTCGCGGCAAACCCCATCTCCAACAACGTGGAGTGGGACGGTCAATGCCCTCCACGCCTCCAACATCGCAGGCACGCCCTTGGATTTGACCATGCGTCCGACGAACAACGCATACTCTCCGCAACCGGTTTTTGGCCCGGGATCAGGCAGAACAAAATTCGGCTTCACGCGAATGCGGTCTGCCGGCAAACCGCCCGAGACTAATTTGCGCCGCGAGAATTCAGTCAGTGCGACATAACAATCGACCAAATTCGTCCAGGTTCCCGCACGGTGATGCAAATCGACCATCAGCGTGAGTGTCGCAGTTCCCATTTTCGATCCCTGATAGCAGCCATATTTCACGCCGCGCAGCACACCATGATCCAGGCACTCTTCACAAACTTTTCCATCGCGATACAGTTCGGCTCCAGCACAAAGCAGGCGGTAATTGTGCAAAGTTTGCACCACCGGCACGCCTTCGCTGCGGCAGGCGTAGTAAATTGAAGGAGAAATGCGCGGAAAGAAATTGTGAATGTGAACCAGGTCTGGACGCGACTTTCGCAGCAGCGCGAGGAAATCGTTGTACCAGCGGCGCGACCATACGCAATCGATTGCCATTCCAATTTTCTTCGCAACCGTGTCCGGATAAGCATTCTGCTCCTCGACTTGCGTCACCTGATGCCCGTGATCGCGCAGCAGGCGCGCCTCCGACTCAAACACCTGATCCTCTCCGCCCGCTATCAGGTAGTGATTGTGCACCGAGATGATCGAGAGTGGGCGCATGGAAGTCACTCCGCTAGAACGCGCCCTCTTCCGCTTGCCGCGCGACAGAAACATTCGGCGGTGCGCCTCTGAGCGTCGATAGCTTCCGCTCCAGCAGAATGAAGGCAACCACTACATAAAGCACATTGGCCAGCACCATGCTCCAGACCACGCCGCGCAGCCCGTAGTAGCGCGTCGCGGGGATGCCAAACAAGAGTGCGACGACACTCGCCGCTCCGTTGGCAAAAAATAGTGACCGCGGATACTCCATGGCGCGCAGGACAATCGCAGGGCCGAGCGCTGCGCTCCAAATTACGGTTTCCGCGGCGAACAATGGCAGCAGCGCGCTGGCATCCATATATTTGCCCGCGTATAGCAGAGCAAACAAAGGACGCCGCAACGGAATCAGCACCACCCAATAAGCCAGCGCACCCACGATGAACAACGCCGTCAACTTCCGCGTCAGAGCGTTTGATCCCCTTGCTCCCTCTCTCCCTTGCACTCGCGCCGCAAACGGCAGGAACAGCATGGAGAGAGCGGCATAGGTCTGCAGCACGGGACCGCCCAGGTTCATCAGCGCGCGCAACTCCGCGGCGGCACCCAATCCGTGAAACTTACTCACGACAGGGATGTAAACATACGTCGGAATCCATCCTACGACGCACGTGCCCAGAGCCCACTTTCCGTAATTCCAATGCTTCTTCCATGTCTCGCTCAAGTGCATCGGCGCGGTCGCCGGCTCCAGTTTCGCGTTCAACTGGAAGACCATGATCACGCCGCCGACCAGAGCGGCGAATCCCATCACTAGAAACGCGCTAAACGCCGAGAGCCATCCCAGCTTGTAAATCAGGAACGATCCTGAAACCACCAGCATGCAATAGAACGATGAGCCAAACGCTGCCGGCCCGGGTGACAGCTTGAGATAAAAGCTGCGGCGGCCAAGGGCGTGAATCAAAATAAACGGCGTAGCAGCGGTCATGCCCGCAAAAGCCAACGCTGCCACCGGCGAGTGCCACCACATTTTTGCGGCGAGTGCAGTTCCAGCCATGACGACACAGATCACGGCAGAAACGCCCCAATGCAGCCAGAAATTCGATTTCAAGTAGCCGCGAAGATTGCCGCTGTACGTCGTTCCGGAAAAGACCGAGAGCGGCTCAAGCAGAAGAGCTTGATAGAGGAACGTAACCAGAATGAAAATGCTGAACACTAGCGCGTAGGCGCCATACTGCTCAGGAGCCATCCATCGCGCCAGCAGAATTCCAAGCAGAAAATTCGAACCCGAGTACAAGCCAAAGTCGAGGAGCGCCAATCCGCCCTTGGTCACCCACGGGAAAAACTTTTCCGTGAGGAAGCGACGACTGAACACAGGCACGCGCTCCGCAAGAGCTTCACCCTCGCCGGGTTGCCTCGCTTCGTCTTGTAAACTCACCGGCACCTGGCGCTCCTTACCCCCTGTACCACGCAGTCGCACATTGAATAATCTTCAAGAATAGTTCGCCGAACGATTTTTCCTGGCCTCGTCGCTTGTCCTAAGAACTCAATGCACTCGCCCGAGTTTCGTCGTGGTGCTCCATTCTTGCCCGCTCAAGCCTGGCTCGCAAAGCCGCGGCAAGTTGTCTGACGTTTGGCTCATTCAAAATATTGCCGTGGTCGCCGTCGATCTCATGAATTTCCAATCCGCCTGCCGCATATTGCTGCCATCCATTCTCTGAGCCATCCAACCCGCGTAGAGCTTTCTCGCTTGCACGAAACAGAATCAGCGGGACAGACACGGGCGAAGGACGATATTTCTGTTCGGCAATTGCACAAGCTTCACGCACCCTTTTCACTGGTCCGGGCAAAGACAATGCGTCAATGCGCCGCCTGATCCCGCGCCGATAGCGGGTCGCGCGTTTTTTCAGGTACGCAAGCTTTTGCCCGGTCGAAAGCGAGAAGAATCTGCTGAGCAACGAAGTGTTACCACCCTGCCCAACGAAGTACGTGTCCACCAGCGCCAGCATTCCGATTTCGTGACCTCCCTCGGCAAGGCGCCGAGCCATTTCCAGTGCAACCAGGCCGCCAAATGAGTATCCGCCAAGATAATAGGGCCCCTCAGGTTGTGCACGGCGCAAATGTTCGCAGTAAAGATTGGCCATGTCTTCAACCACGTCCAGCACCGGGAGCTTTGCATCGATACCTTGCGACTGGAAGCAGCAGAAAGGCTGATCAGGCGCCATATGCCGCGCCAGGTCGTGAAAACGCATCACTGTTCCGCCCAGGCCATGCACGAAGAAGAGCGTCGGCTTCGTTCCTTCCTGCTGCAGCGCGACCAGGGGAGACCACGTCTCTTCTTCCTGCTGGATCAGCCGTACTATTTCCTCCACTGTCGGAGCCTGAATCAGCGCAGTCAGCGTCAGTTTCTTGCCGAACTCCTTTTCGATCCGGCTGGTCAGGCGCAAGGCCAACAAAGAATGTCCGCCGAGATCGAAGAAGTTTTCCTGAGCCCCGACCGCTTCCCTGCCGAGCACCTGCGCCCATAATCGGGCCATTCTGAATTCCATCTCATTGCGCGGCGCAATCACATTTCCAGATGCGGCGGCAATTGCTTGCGGCTCAGGCAGGGCGCGGCGGTCGACCTTGCCATTCGGAGTGAGGGGAAAACATTCCAGAAAAACAAAATCCGCAGGCACCATGTATTCAGGGAGTTGCTTCTTTGCGTAATCGCGCAACTCGTTCGCGGCAATTCCTTCAGAAGACGCGATGACGTACGCAGCAAGCTGCTTGGTCCCAGCAACGTCCCGGGCGATCACCACCGCCTGCGCGACAGCGGGGTGCTTCTCCAGCACGCCCTCGATTTCGCCCAGCTCGACTCGGAACCCTCGAATTTTCACCTGAAAATCGATGCGTCCCACAAACTCCAGGTTTCCATCCGGCAGCCGCCGAACCAGATCGCCGGTTTTGTATAGCCTGGCGCCCGGCCCATTCGAAAATGGATCGTCGATGAACTTCGCCGCAGTCAGTTCGGGCTGGTTCAAATATCCGCGCGCCAGTCCCGCGCCGCCAATGTGCAACTCGCCGGGAGTGCCGATTGGCAATTGTTGAAGCTTCTCATCCAAGACATGGAGCCGTACGTTCGCGATGGGGCGTCCGATCGGAAGATTGTCGGGAAACGCCTTCTTCGGATCCGGTTCGTAAGCGGATGCGATTACACTCGCTTCCGTCGGTCCATATGTGTTGACCCAGCGCACGCGCGCTCCCCCGGCTCGCAACCAAGCCGAATACGCCGACGATGAAGCCTTCTCGCCGCCAACAATCAGCAGTCGCAAGCTCTGCGGTAGCGTCTGCCCACTCTCGCCAAGTTCATGAACCAGTTCATGCCAGTAAGCCGTCGGCAAGTCGAGCGCCGAAATGTTGTGCTCCGCGATCCACTGCAAGAATCCCGCGGCAGTCAGTGGAACCTCGTCGCCCCGCGGAATCACGCAGCCGCCGGCAAACCATGTAGGGAATATTTCTTCAATCGCGATATCAAAACTGATCGAAGCAAATTGCAGCATCCGCTCCAATGGAGTCATCCCGTACAAATCAATCGAGGCAACGCCGTGATTGACCAGTCCTCCGTGCGTCAATTGCACGCCACGAGGCTTACCGGTCGAGCCGGAAGTGTAGATGAGATACGCAAGATTCTGCGGCGTCAGCGAGAACTGCAGATTTTCTTTACTCTCGCGCTCGACCTGCGTCGCGACAGCCGAGAAGTGAAGAACCTTCGCCTGTGTAGTACCGACAACGGAAAGCAACTCTTTCTCTGCAATAAGGAACGGAGCGGCACAATCCTGCAAAATATGCGAAAGCCTCTCGCTGGGATAATCCGGATCGAGCGGAACGCACGCTCCTCCTGCCTTGAGTACGGAGAGCAAAGCAATCAGCAATTCCGCAGAGCGCTTCAGGCAGATTGCAACCGGAACTTCAGCCGCAACACCTTTTCCCCGCAGAAAATTCGCGATCTGGTTCGCGCGCCGGTTCAGTTCACGATAAGTCAATCGACGCGACCCATCTTCGATCGCGATCGCATCTGGCGTCTGCCCCACGCGCTCTTCAAAAAGCTGATGGATGCATTTATCCGATGGATAGGGTTTTGCCGTATCGTTCCAGCGAGCGGAATCGGCGCCGCCAATGATGAGATGTGCTTGGGCGTCCGACGGCACTACTGGCTCCCAGGAGTGGCGATGTGCGGGGCGGCCGGATTGCTTCCATTGCCAGAAGCAATTTTTGCGAGGATCAAATTCTCAACTTCTACCGACATTTCTTCGAGCGTTGGATGATCGAATAAGCTAAGCAGGCTGAGGTCGACGTCGAAAGATTCCTTGATCTTCGTGATGAGCTGCGTGCCCAGCAAAGAATGCCCGCCGAGCAGAAAGAAATTGTCCTTGGTGCTGACCCGCTCGACGCGAAGAAGCGGGACCAGAATCGCCGCCAACCGCTTCTCGACCAATGTCTCCGGCGCCACAAACTCAGATTCGGGCAACGGCCGCAACTCCGGATGAACCGGCAGCGCCGCATAGTCGATCTTGCCGTTGCGAGTCAATGGCAGTGACGGAAGACTCTTGTAAACAGAGGGAATCATATACTCCGGCAATTTTTTCGAGAGTGCGTCGCGTAAGCCAGAGACCGTTACGTTTGCGTCCGGATCCAGCACCAGGTATGCCGCCAGCCGCTTGTCCCAATTGTCTGCGCCGACTAGCGAAACTGCGCTCGCACTCACGCCGGGAAATGAATTCAGAGCCGTGACGATTTCGCCCGGCTCAATGCGAAAACCGCGAATCTTGATCTGCTCGTCCAGTCGCCCGAGAAATTCAATTTCTCCATTCACCAACAGCCGCCCCAGATCGCCAGTGCGGTAGAGCCGGGCATCAGGATCCTTCAAAAACGGGTCGCGCACAAAACGCTCGGCCGTTAAGACCCGGTTATTGCGATAGCCGCGCGCAACTCCCGCGCCGCCAATGTAAAGTTCTCCCGATTCCCCGTGGCGTACTGGACACATCCGCGAATCGAGAATGTGGATCACCGTATTATCGATTGCGCGCCCAATCGAGGGCTGCATCGCAGAGGAATCCGCAGCCACGCTACCCGATGTCGCAACGACGGTGCACTCGGTCGGACCGTAATTATTGACCAGAACGAACGGAGCATTTTTTGCAGGACGCCGCCGCAACGTATCGGCGCCGGTCAGTAGAATGCGCAACGAAGTTTGCTTCGGCCACGCCAGTGAAAGCATGCGCTCCGCCATGGCAGTTGCCAAAAAGGCAATCGTGATTTTGTTCGACAAGAGCCAGTCGCGCATCGCCTCAGGATTGTTTCGAACCGACTCGTCGGCGACGGCAACGCTGGCGCCGCAGGCAAGATAGGGCCATAGTTCCCACACGGCAGCATCGAAGCCGGGAGCCGATTGCAAAGCCGCGCGGTCGGCTGCGGTCACTTGAAATGCGCGCAGGTGCCAGGACACAAGGTTCATCAGATTGCCCTGTGTCACCTCTACACCTTTCGGTTGTCCGGTCGAACCCGAGGTGTAAATTACGTAAGCGACATCCTGGGCAGAAGCCTCGATCTTCGGCAACTCACACCCACAGGTTGACGTCTGCTCAAATTCATCGCTGCTAATCAAATTCCAAGGCCCGGCAGGCAGCCGCTCGCTCAGAACGGATGTCGAAACCACAGCACTCACTTTCGCATCTTCCAGCATGAATGCCAGCCGCTGTTCGGGAAGCGACGGATCCAACGGGAGGTACGCCGCTCCCGCCTTGAATATTGCCAGCGCCGCCACTACCGACGCCGGCGAACGCTCCAAGTAAATGCCCACCACCCGGTCGCGGCCCACGTCCGATTTCAACAGACGATGCGCCATCCGGTTCGCGCGGCGATTTAACTCGCCGTACGTAAGCGTGCCGCCCCCACCCAGAACCGCCAGTGCGTCGGGGTTCTTGCGTGATCGCTCCTCCACCATCTGAAGAACAGAGGCGGCACTCGCGTTCGGCAGCGAGTTCTTCAGTTGTTGGTCTTCGATCGTTTCGGGTTTCACGTGATTCCTTTCAGCTCAACTTTTCAGTCGAGCCCCGGTCACGCGTCAGTTTGGGAGTGAACAGACGCTACCAAGTGTCTTCCCGTGGGTCGGCGAACGAGTTTCCGGCTTGCCAGACCGCGGCAGGACAAACAGCCTCGGCAGACGGTAACGCGCCAGCCTGTTACTTATTCCGCTTGCGCAACACTAACTCTTCAATCGTGTTCACGCTTTTCAGCGTGTCCGCGTTGATCTCTTCGTCGCTCACGCGCACTCGCAAATCCTCTTCCAGAAAAGAGACCAGGCGGAAAATGCCCAATGAGTCGATAACGCCCGTTTCCATCAACGATTCGTCATCGGTGAACGAGCTGATGCCCTTGGGCTCAGCCAGTTGTATCTGAATGAATTCGCGAATCTGATCTTTGAGAGCAGATGCTGTTGCAGGGGTCTGATTTGTAGCCGACATTGTGAACCTTCCTCCCGGAGGATTTTCTATTCTATAAATTGCAAAATCTTTACGGCGCAACGAGCGTTCCCGCACTAGCCGCACTTTCCTGCGTCAGTTGCACGCGATCCACTTTTCCGGTGGAAGTTTTCGGCAATTCACCGCGAAACTCAATCGCCTCCGGAATCATGTACCGCGGAATGCGCGCTCCGCAGTACTGCTGCAATTCGGCTGCGGTGAGAGAACTGCCATCGTGAAATGCAACCACGGCCCTGATCCGGCTGCCGACGATATCATCGGGAACCGCAACCGCAACGGCTTCTTTCACCGCCGCATGACTCAACAACGCGCTTTCAATTTCGCCCAGCTCGATCCGGTATCCTCGGCTCTTGATCATGCTGTCGCGGCGCCCAAGAAAATAGTAGTTGCCATCGTCGGCAAGCTGCACCAGGTCTCCGGTGCGGTACATTTTCTCCTCGAAGTTCGGCTGGAACGTATTCGGCAGCACCATCTTCCTGGTTTTTTCGGTGTCCGCCCAGTAGCCATAGGTAACCGCCGGCCCGCGCACATAAAGCTCCCCGGTATCGCCCGCGCGCGTGACGATCTCATTTTGATCGTTCACCGCGAAAACCTCCGTGTTCTCGCACGCAATGCCAATCGGCAACTTGTCCATGCTGGCCAGCCGCTCGCGCTCCACTTTGTAATAGGTGCAAACGTTGGTTTCGGTTGGGCCGTACAGATTGAACAAATCGACGTGCGGCAGCAGATCAGCCAGTTGCTGCAGATACTTCATCGGGAAAACTTCGCCGGCAAAAAGAACGATGCGCAACTGCTTCAGCTTCTCGGGGCTGAGATTCGCATGCAGTAACAGAAGCGTCAGCGCGGAAGGCACCGAATACCAGATCGTGATTCCCTTCGACTCGATAAACTCGGCCAGCTTCACCGGAAACAGCGCCAGGTCTTCTGTCACCAGATACAGCGAGGCGCCAGCCTCAAGCGTGTTGTAGACATCGAAAACCGAAAGATCGAAGTGCAACGGTGCATGGTTCGACAAGCGATCGTAGCTCGTGACCTGGAAAGTCTCGGCACACCATTCCACAAAAGTCAGCGCGTTCTGATGCGTGAGCATCACGCCCTTTGGCCGCCCAGTCGAGCCAGAAGTGTAAAGAATGTAGGCGAGATCGGTTTCGGTAAGCACGACCTTCGGCGCATTCTCCGCTGGATACTGTTGCAATACCGACCAGGGCAGCACCGAACCACCGTTCGTCGACTTCGGCGCGTCGTCAACTAAAATAGAAAGGGATAGTGACTCTATGATCGCCGGATCAAGCCCCCGCCGCTTATCGTCGCGCGTGATCAGAATTCGAATTCCACAGTTTCCAATGATGTAGCCCACGCGATCGGTGGGCGCTTGCGGATCAAGCGGAACATAAACTCCGCCGGCTTTTACTACGCCCAGCATTGCGACCACCGACTCCACGCACTTTGGAAAATAAATTCCGATTCGATCTCCCTTGCGCAGGCCGCTCTCGCGCAGCAGATGCGCCAACTGGTTCGAGCGCCCCTCCAGTTCGCGGTAAGTCAGGCTGCGCCCGCGCGCCCATACGGCCAACTTCTCCGGATAGCGCGCCGCGCTCTTTTGCAAAAGTTGCTGCAGAATGTATGCCATGTCTAACGAGTCCGTTCCGCCGCGTAGTCGGGGAGTAGTATCAAAGTCAGAAGCATCAGAGTCCCTGAAACCCTGCAATAATCACTCGCTGAATCTCACTGGTTCCCGAATAAATCTTCCCGGAAATCGAATCGCGCAAATCCCGCTCCATTTCGTATTCCGTCATGTAGCCGTAGCCGCCGTGAATCTGAATCGCGTCCAGGCAAGTCTGCACGGTCGCCTCGCTGATAAAAAGCTTTGCCATCGCAGCTTCGCGCAACGCGTGCCGTCCCTGGCTCTTGAGCCACGCGGCCTTGTAAAGCAATAACCGGCCAGTCTCAAGCCGTACTTCCATGTCGGCAACCATATTCGCAATCGCCGAATACTTTCCTATCGCCTGGCCAAACTGCTTACGCTCGCGTGCATACTTCGCGCAGGTTTCGATGAGCCGCTGCATCATTCCCAAGTGGCTCGCCAGGATGCAGGTCCGCTCCCATTCCATCGAGTGAGTAAAAATCGCCTGCCCGCTGCCCTCCTTGCCAAGAATGTTTTCGGCAGGAACTTCGCAATCGATCAGCGCCACCTCCGACATCGGCGAGGTGCGCAAGCCCATCTTGTGCAGCTTCTTGCCCAAGACCAGGCCCGGAGTTCCCTTCTCGACCAGAAATCCAGTTACGCCGTTCGCGCCCTTCGATGGATCAACATTCGCGAACACGATGAACAAATCTCCGTGCGTCGTGTTCGTGATGAACGTCTTCGATCCATTGATGACGTACTTGTCGCCTTTCCGCTCGGCACGCGCCTTCAGACTGTAAGCATCGGAGCCCGACATTGGCTCGGTCATGCAATGCAGCCCGATCCACTCTCCGCTCGCCAGCTTCGGTAGATACCGTTTTTTTTGCTCTTCCGTACCGAACGCCATGAGCGGCAACTCGCTCGTCCACATATGAGCGTTCAGCGAAAACAGAAATCCGTTGTCCTTGCATCCGTAGCCCAGCGCTTCCAGCGCGCATGCCGTTGTCAGCGTATCCGCGCCGCCTCCGCCATACTCCGGAGGAACCGGCAATCCCTGAATACCGAACTGTGCGCACTTTTTCCAAAATTCCTGCGGGAACTCCTCGTGCTCGTCCCGGCGCGCGAGATCGTCGTTCAGTTCTTCCTTGGCGAATCGAATCACTTCCTTGCGAAACGCCGCCTGCTCTTCACTCCAGGAAAAATCCAAGCTCTTTCTTTCTCCGTCTGCGGCCGCAGTGTTAGTCTCGGCGGCTCGATGTCTTTTCCGTCACCGGTGCAGGCTCATTGCCGTTTCCAGCGGGACCCTTTGCCGTAACGCCATTCCCATTACTTGCGGGAGCCGTAGTTTTCACGCCATTGCTTCCAGCACCGTTTGCGGCTGTTGGCTTGACGTCAGAATCTTGTCGATCCAAAGCGCGCCACGGAAATTTCTTGGGCCTTCCCCCCGGCAGCTTAATTCGCGCCGGAACGCCCATGATGGTGATGTTGTCAGCCACATCCGTCAGCACAACACTGTTGGCAACGACCACCACGTTGTTTCCGATCTTCACATCGCCGATGATCTTGCAGCCCGCGCCGAAATACACGTTATCGCCGACGCTCTTGCAGCCGGAATTAATCAGCGTGCCAGTCGTAAATGTGCAATTGGCGCCGATCTTCACCGGCGGAATAAAAATGCCGTACGGCGTATGAATGACCATCCCCGGGCCGATCTCCGCGTCCGGCGAAATGAATATCCCGAAAAACATCTGGTTCAGCCGCTGCCAGATCAATGCTGGAATCATCAGCAAGGGCCGCACGACCGGAACCTTCAGCTTCAGAACCCAGTGCGAGAAGCGATAACAAACAATGGCCGGGGTTTCCAGGCGCATGAGGACGCGAAGCAGTCCTCTTTCCATGGAGCGATGCCCGGCGGCCGCTTCGAAATCCGCACGTAGATTGTCAAACATACTGTCTCTTGCCCCAGCTACTTGTTCGGCGTTGCCGTAGAGATTCGCTTTAAAGCTTCTTATAGATCGATTCAGGAATCGGGAAGGTCCTCTGGTTCAGCACCGCTCCCAGCACCCGCGCCTTCGCATTCTGAAGATCTTGAATGGCGTTGCGTGCGCTCTCACGCCGTGAACTGTTCGCCTTCAGCACCAGGACCACGCCTTCGGTGCCACTTCCCAGTAGAACCGCATCGTTGGCCTCGCTCAACGCGGCCACATCGAGAAGAACGTAATCGAACTCGGCGCGCAACTCAGAGAGGCGCAGCCTCATGCGGTCGCTGGTCAGCATGCTTTGTGCGGCTTCTGTGTTCGAGCCGCAGCTTACGATCCACAAGTTCGGTCTTCCCAGGTTGGTGGCAAAACTGCGTACCGGATCCGGCTTTACCAACGCGTCCGAGAGGCCATAGTGATTCTCCGCGCCAAACTGCGAATGCAATCCCGGGCGGCGCATATTTGCGTCCACCAGACATACCGAACCGGCCACCTGCCGCGCCAGAGTCTCAGCTACGCGCGCGCACACCCAGCTGCAACCGTTTCCGCCTTCAGGAGCCGTAAACACAACACTGCGCGGCGCATCGTTGCCGGGCACAATAAACAGACGCTGCACCAGCTTGGTGAATTCTTCAACTTCCACTTCCGCCATCGTCAAAAGCGATGGCTGCGGTTCGGAGAAGATGACCGGCTGCTCAGGTATCGGCTCGACTTCCGCTACCGGCTGAGTCGCGTACAACGCCTGCTCGCGGCCCACTCGCTGCAGCAATTCAAAATTACGGCTCATAAACTAATTCCCCCTGTGTTCTGACAGAGCTACCATCTTACCAACACCAGCGCTCGTCCCAGCCACCCAACCCCACGAAAAATCTTCCCTTGCTTCCACTTTGACACGCGGCGGGAGTCTTTCTAGACTTCCGGCCGCGGTGCCTGCGCCAGGTTGTTCCGTGAAGCCGGCGTAATGTTGTACTGCCGAATCTTGTAGAGCAGCCCACGATAGCTGATGCTCAACAGTTTCGCAGCGTGTTTGCGGTTCCATCCAGACTCTTCGAGCGCCCGGCTGATCGCGTGAATCTCCGTCTCTGCCCGCAGCGATCGCAAAGCCGCCCACGGCTTGGCTAACCCGGCAGTCCCGTTTGCCGGGGGCTGAACTACCGTTTGCGTTTCCTCTTCGATCCCTGCCACTTTCATGTTCGCTTCATTCATAACTCACCCTCGTCCCTTCCACCCACTTTGGAAGAATTGTTCCTTGATTTTCTAACCGGGGAAGAATTCTGCTTATGCGCGCAACCTACTGCCGAACCTAAACCGGCTCCACCTCATACCCTTGCAACCGGATCGATATTGACCGCTGTATCAGTTCTACGGAGATGATCAGCCTGCGATCGCTTTCCTGACCGACTAAAATTCCCTCGGTCCCGTTCAGGGACCCGCTGCGAATCCGCACCCGCTGCCCCACTTTCAGGAACGGGTAGCTTTCGAAAGGAACGTTTGCATTGAGCAGCGATCGAATGTCCTCGATCTGCTTGTCCGGGATCGGCAACCCCTGCCCTTGGACCCCAACAAAATTCACAATTCCTTCAGTTGTCAATACCCGCAGCCGTTGCTCCGGCTGATAAACAATCTGCACAAACGCGTATCCGGGAAACAATGGCAATTCCACGACTTTCCGCCGGTCGCTCCATTGCCGTATCTCCGTGCAGATCGGAAGAAACGTCGCGAAACCCAGAACTTCAAGTTGGCGCGTCACCATTTTTTCGTGCCGGGAGCGTGTTTGCACCGCGTACCAATTCAACGCTGCCGATTCTCGTTTGGCTTGCTTCGCCGCAGTTGGGAGTCCGGCGCCACCAACTCTTAACAGCCCTGTGCCGTTTTCTGCCTGCGGCGGCCAGAGCGAAGTTGTGTTTCCCAATCTGCGACTCCTTTCCGGCGCCCCCGAAAAGTCGAGGGGAGAACAAAACACTTCGGATTGCGTTGAATTTGTTGGGGGGAGCTACAGGTGCAGCGAACTGCTGTGGGAATGACTTAAGCGCCGTCTTTCGTGCGGCCAACCACTCCCACCGAACTTGGAACCAGCCTACGGAAGATTGCAAGTTACTGCAAGTGGTAAAAAGCCTTGGTGCCCAAAGTCTCCAACAGGCGAAGTTGGCGCATTGGCTAATGTAACGTCATTATATTCAATTACTTACAATTGAAGGCTCGGCTGTCTCATCGCTCGTGATCTGAAGGCCGTACGGCGAAGTAAGCGCTGTTCGTCTCAGTCGAATAGGAGCCCTGAATCCTTTCGAGCGCCTGGGCGGCGTGCTCCGACTCCAAGGCCTGCTGAATTTCGCCTTTAACCTGCTCCAGGGGCAGGAGACCCTTGGATTGCAGCTTGTAAATGTACCGTCCACTGGGGTCCGCGACGACGGCGGAAACCTCGCCGACCTTAACTTGGGCAATAACGGCGGCATGGGCTGCAGGCAATGCTGACAGCTGAACCTTGCCCATTGCGGTATTTGGAGACGCGGTTTTCATTCCGGCTACATCGAAAGCTGCCTGCTGCAACTCCGCAAACGCTTCCCCTTTTGCGGCCCGTTTACGCAGGGTCTTTGCCAAGTCATCGAACTGTTGTTGCGACGCTGGGTTGACGCTCGATGGGTCGCCCTCTTTGTGCAACGGAACGACTAGCCGCTCTAAGGTGTACTCCTCGTACGAAGCTGCATTCTTGTTGTAGTAGGCAGCGATCTCCTGATCCGAAACATCACCGGGATCCTGCTCCAGCTTGCGCGTAAGCGCCTGCGTCAGGATCTGCATGCGCGAGAACTCAATCATCTGTTCGTACGGGACTTCTTTGTCCAGTCCCAGTTCCTCAGCCTTCTTCGACATCACCAACAGGCGCGGATAGAGATTGGCGAACTGTTGTTTTACGGAGGCGCTCAGATTAGGTCGAATCGCTGCCGTCATCTTTTCGAATTCCGCGCGCGTGACGATGCTTTCACAGGGCTGCGCAGCGTGTTCTTGCTGAGGGCAAAAGCCCTTGATCGTGAGCACTGCATCGTTCATCCCAACCGCGTCGGCCGATGAGGTCTGGGACGCCTTTTCGCCGTATTCGCCGTCGTGGCGCAAACCGGAATTTGTTCCAGGCATTGCCTGCGCGTACGCCAAAGTCGAGGTCAGTATTAATATGCATCCGACTCGAGAGATCATAAACGCCTCCGCTATGCGGGTTAGGATCGGGAATCATTCGCCCGGTTATTGATCGTCCGACTCCGGCTTCACTTTAGAAAGATCGGGCGGCCTGGGAACTTCCGAAGCTCCGAAGTAAGCCTGATTCAACTGCGCCGAGGTCGCGGCCTGCAGCTTATCCATCATTTCCTTCGTGCGCTGCTTTTGCAGGATGGTGTGGACCTCCGCAGTCGCCTCGGCTTCCGGTTCAATTTCCTTGGCATCGATTTTGTAAATGTAATGCCCGGTCGAGTCCGTGATCACAGTTGAAATCTCTCCGATCTTCAAATCCATCACTGAGAGGTGCGCTGCCGGCAAGCTTCCACGCCGCCAGGTCAATTTGGTTCGCGGAATCGGCGCACCAACTCGGCCCACATCATAGGCTGCCTGCTGCAGCTTCGGGAAATCCTCCCCGGCCATGGCGCGCTGCCGCAACTGCTCGGCCTCGTTCTCCATCGCTTTCCGGTCTTCCTCAGCGGTCTTTTCGTCTTGGGAATTCTGCGATGCCGTGCCGCCCGCGCCGGGAACAGGTTCCTTCGAGATCGGCACCAGAACCCGCTCGAGCGTGACTCGTTCGAACGACTGCGTGTGTGTCCGGTAATAATCGTCGATATCCTTCTGGGAAATGTCTGCCGCCTGCTCCTGAATTTTGCGAAATAGTTCCTGCGACAAAATCTGCGCTCGCGAGTAGGCCAGCAACTCCTGCACGCGCTGGTCTTTCTCCAGTCCTCGCTGCTCCGCCTCGCGCGACATCACTAGAATCCGCGGATAGCTGGTGGCCAGTTGCCGCTTGCCAGCGGGCGTCATATTGGCCTGAATCGCGTCAGCCAGTTTTTCAAACTCAGCCCGCGTGATCGACATCTCGCACAAATTGCCATCCGGCTTCCCTACTCCGGCGGCCTGGTCATGGGGACACAAGCCCTTGATAGTCACCACCGCATCATTCGCGCCGACTTTCACAACGGAAGGGGCGGATGTCCGCTTTCCCTCGTCTGCCACGCCAGCTTGAATCGTTGCAGTTGGCGCGGTTTGCTGCGCCCGAATGACCTGGGCCCACGCCAGAGCCCCAAGCAAAAAACACACTTGTGACAAATTGCGCATGAATAGATTCTCCGAGATATTTCAGGGGGATTCGTTCGATTCTAAAGGAAAGGCCGTTTCAAAGCAGTAGGAAATCTCCCGCACGCGTCGGGCAAAAATAACAAAGCCTCAGCCCCACACTCCAATCATTCAGGGCTGAGTCAGCCGACGAGTGCACTTTGTCGGCGAGGATTAGCGACAAACGTTACGTGGGTCCAATGGGAAGAAGGTCTCCAGGCTTGAGACACGCGATTCGAAGGCAAAGAGAACGAGCATGCGGCTTCGACATGTTGAAGCCGCATAGTCTTTAATTATTGGCTCGGAGCCTCGTTGCAAGGATGCGTGATCGCATCGTTGTAGGCCTGCGACTCCGATAGATTCGCGGTGGCGGGGGCCAGAGTGGAATTAAAGGCCAGGTAAAGATCGTCCTGCGATATCTCCAGAATCGTCGCGAAGTTTACTGCCGCGGATTGCGAAATTAAGGTCGCGAGATCTCCCACCGCATTGCTGGCGCTTTCGTCACTCGGAACCGCAGTCTGCAGTTCGAGCGGCACTTCAGGGATTCCCCCGGGGGCATACTGCTGGAACAGGGCGCACCAATCCGCTGTGCAATTCGGAAGATTGCCGTTGGCGATGGCGGACGCGTCGCTCTGTTGCCAGCCATTGGAGCCGAACCCGAATTTGTTGTTCACTGCCGTTTGCGCTTCAAAGGCGGGCAGGGTTGTTGGATCTGGTGTGGTATCCAAAACGTTTAATGATTCCATCAATGTCATGGTGGGGCTTTGGGCCTTTTCGAAACCGACTATCGTGTTAACGTAGGTCTCCCAAGTTGTGGGGCTTACGAACGTATTTGACCCTGGCAACGCCTGCATCTGCGCGGTGCAGTAGGCGTCGGCCTCGTCGCCAACCGACAAGCCAAATCGCATATACCCAATCGTGGAGTTGCCTTTGTAATGCTGAATCACGGCTTTGATAAAAGCCTCGTAGGCGGTTGTGAATGGCACTTCGTAGACAACAGGGTATCCGGTTGAATCAAAGCCCTGCGTCAAAGCATTGGCAGTGGTGTTACTGAACGTTCCGTTCCCTGGATAAGTCGAGCAATAGGCGACATCAAGCGGAGCAACGGCTAAAGAGCTGGCATAGCTCGATGTGAACACGTACGCCGGGGTCATCTGATTGACGCCGCCGGCCGAGTTGTTGACGTTGCCGTAGTTCACGGCCATCCACAACAGGTTCACCTTCTTGGTCGGATAATTCGTTGTGTAATAACCAACTTGCGCATCGAGCGCCGTGAAATCGTAAGCGCCCTGGCTCGTCTCGACGCTGGCCCACGGCACGTAAATGTTTACGCCGTAAATCGAGGGTTGCGACAGAATATTCTGGCTGAAGTGGTTCCAATTTCCTTGCGACAGAGTCGAACACGAGATCGCATTCGCCGTGCAGGAGGCCGAAACGCATGACACTCCCGTAGGACATGGCGGCTTCAGCGCGTTGATCTGTTTGATCTGGCAGCCGGCGATTGCAGCGCCCGGCGGTATGCTCGTCGGCGGGGTGATTTCCTCAGAGTGCGACGACGATCCGCCGCAGCCGGTTAACAACGATATGCCTGCGCAAATCGTCAGCAGGCAAGCGCATCGAAGGGGGCTCAATGGTTGCATTCACTTACTCCCAAGCAGAGTTGTGAGGTCCGATGTTCTAGAGTTTTAACACAGACCACCCGGGAAAGTTGCGGAGTTTCGATGCGACGGCAATTCGAACGTTAACCACACAGGCACCAAAGGATTAGCCCAATTTCTCGCCAAAAAAGAAGAACCCCTACGACTTTCGTCGAAGGGGTTCTTACCTCTTATGGGTAAGGCGCGATTTGAACCGTTCGTTAGTTTCCAGTGCCTGTCAGGTTGATAACCTGCGGGCTGTCGCCGCCGCTATCCACCAGCGTGAGCGTTCCGGTGTTGGCTCCGCTCTTCGTAGGAGTGAACGTCACGCTGACCGTGCATTTCGTGTTCAAAGCCAACCCACCCGAACAGGTGTTGGTCTCGGCGAATGCTCCGGCGGCGGTGACACTACCGAAGGTCAGCCTGTTCGTGCCGTGGTTGGTGATGGTGATCGTTTGCGCGGGACTCGTTGTACCCACGCTCTGGGCAGTAAAGGTCAAGCTCTTCGGAGTGTAGCTGACCGGCGTGCCGCTTCCGCTCAATCGCAACTGCTGCGGGCTCGCCGGGTCGTTCGAATAAATGACGAGGTCGCCGTAGTAGGCGTCGGTTCGCGGCAAGGCGCTCGCGGTGCTCGGCTTGAAGCTTATAGTGAAGGTGCAACTCGCTCCTGCCACCACCGTGCTGCCGCATGTATTGGTCTGGCTAAAGGCTCCGCCGACCACCTGAATATTGGAAATATTCAACGACGAGGTCGAATAATTCTTCAGGGTGACCGGTTTCGTAAGCGTTCCGGTTGAATAAGCGAGCAGCGGGAATCCCAACCCCGGATACACTATATTCAATCCAAATTCACTTCCTATACCCTGCAACCCGACGCTCACAGACGGCCCTCCGCCATAGGAGGTCGGCACAGTCAGCGTTCCTGTCTGCTCTCCTAACTCCGTCGGACTGAATGTCACATTCACCGCGCAGCTTCCGTTTGGACCAATCGTGGTCTTGCAGGTATTGGTTTCGCTGAAAGGGCCGCTGATGGTTGGCTTGCCAATCGTGACGGTGGTGGTACCCCAGTTCGTCAGCGTTACCGTGAAAGGCGTGCTGTTCGTGGTGACCGCTTGTCCGCCAAAAGGCACTGTGCCGATGGAAGCCATCGGGCAGGTACGGGTCTGCAGAATCGTCGGCGGAATCGGCGTCTGAGCAAAATTGAAGCTGTCGGTGGTGTCGTTGGCGCTGGCATCGCGTTCGGTCAACGGCGCGAGCCCGAAGCGCTCTTCGATGAACTTAAGCACCGACGAGAATTCATACTGCGTATGCGAGATGTGTCCGGCTAAGGCATAAGGCGAAATGATGAGGAACGGCACGCGCGGCCCCAGTCCCCAGTTGTCGACCACCGGTGGAGCGACGTGATCGTAGATACCGCCGAAATCGTCCCAGGTAACGAAAATCGCAGTCGAGTTCCAGTCGGGACCGTTCATGATGGCGTTGATCTGCTGAACGGTCCAGTTTTCGCCCGCGCAGAGTGCACCGTGCTTGGGATGTTCGCTGGCCGCACCGCCAGTCACCAGCCAGCTTACCGCCGCCAGGCCGGTACCTGCGTCGCTTACGAAATTGGCGTCATTGACAACGTTGGTCGCCCAGAGCGGGCCGTTGCGAATTTGATTGATGGCATCGAGAGTTGAGAAGTTATAACCGCGCTGCCCCTCGGGGGGCGCATAAAATTTCCACGAAATTCCCGCACTCTGCAATGAGTCAGCCAGGGTTTGCATGTTGTAACAGGGAAAAACCTTGCTGATGTTGCCCTCGTCATCGGCCGTCACTCCAGCCGTTCCCACGGGAGCGTCGCAACCGAAAGATCCGCTCTGCACACCGGTCGTTGGCCCCGAGATGAACAGAGCTCCTGCGCTTTGCGCAGCGACGGTGTAAAGGTGGTTGGTGAAGCTATCCGATTGAATCGAGGAAAAGGCATTGTCGGCGAGCACGAAATCCTGCGCATAAGTCCAGTAATTTGGAAGCTGCGTCTGGGTTGCCTGCGTGTAGCCAAGATAGCCCTGGCCGTTGATATTGCTGTCGGCGAGCAGGTCAAAGCGATCCATCTTTCCACCGTCAATGGCTTCGTTGCCGCTGGCCCAGCCGTGCTCCGGATCGAAAGGGTAGGCATAATCCGGCGTCTCCAGCAGCGGGACGGTGGCCCCATAAGAAGTCAAGCCAGTCGACGCGCCATTGGCTCCCGGGAACAGTCCGAAGTAATTATCGAAGCTGCGGTTCTCTTTGATGATGAACACGATGTGATTAATCACCGTGATATCTTTCGCCCCACTTGGCGGAGAAGGATTTTTGCCGGATTGGGCGGCCGACAGGCTTACCGCCAGGCTCGCAGCTAGACCTAGCAAGATCGCACGCGGAACAAACATGTGGAAGTGTCTCCTTCGGATTAAATCTCGAGAACGTTTGGGGGGATTCAGCTCGACAACGAGATGCAAAACCTTACTATTGAATCCGTTCCTCGCGCAAGAGACTTTTATCTAGGAGACGGTATACCCCAGCCCACATTGGCAGGCATCCACTGCCGAACTTCTCCATTTCGGCCTTTAGTCTTTTGGAGAGGTTTGTCGAATTGCGTTGACTGCCTCATGGCATCGCCACGAAACTGAGCGCGAGTCATGGCGGCTTCATATCCGGCCGCTGCCTAGGAAACACGTCCTCTTCAGGCCGCGCACCCTGGGGTCTAGAGGTTATCGTATGGGAAAAGTATGGCGCCTTGCATCGATAGCAATCTCGGCGATCTCTATCTTTTTACTAATGCCGGCGAACGCTCTGGCCCAATACTCACTCGGCCAGATTTCTAGCGTCGTGGGCGAAGCCTGCCCCGCAGTCATCGGCGGCGACCCTGCCGACTGGGTCACACAAACCAGCGGCGGCACCGACGTTCAAACCGTTTGCTACCACGCTGAGATCAGTTGCCCCGAGACTGCCGATATGGGCGTGACCTATGGAGTAGCTACGCCTTCCGGCCTCTCCAATGGAATGATCGCTTTTGTGCCCAGCAAATTCGGCACGTTCACGCTTCCCGGAAATTTCAAGGGCGAAATTCCTTTCGATCTTTATCACGACAATTTCCAGACCGTGCAATTCGCCTTCGATTCTCAGTGGCAGGTCAGCGGCACAACCACCGGCAGCATCAAAGTTTCCGCCTGCCGCGTGGCCACCGTTCTTCAATATCTTTACGCAAATTATTTCCTGGCTAACGCGGGCAATACGTCGACCGCCGGCATGTGTGCGCACAGCCTCAGCGGCGGTGCCGGAGGACTTGCCTTTTCGCTGACGTACTACGGCGTCGGCAGTTTTCTCGACAAAGCTGGCTTCGTGTCCGGGCCCCAATACGGAGATCTCGTCGAAGGCTGCGTCCCCCCGATGCACGCGCCTGTAGATATTTGTCCAAGTACCGACGGCGTTTACGCGATGGGCTGCAGCAGTTCGGCGGGCACATGGACGGATCGTCCCAACTACATCGAAAAGACCGCCTCCAACATCAGCGTCGAACTCGCCAACGATCCTCCCTGCTCAGAGAAAACTCACCATTACACTGAATCCGATAAATCGATCCTTGCCGCCACCAGCGTCGTCGATGGCCTCTCCGATGCCAGCTATACCTATCCGAACACCTCCGTCAGCGCTTACCTTTGCGATGACGACAGCTACTGGACGAATCCCTCGGAAACCCAGGCCTGGTATTATTTCTCGCAGTTCACGCCCACGAGCGTGCCCGCGACCTGCAATTACGCAGGCAACAATGTACCCACTCCGAACTCCTGCCTCATGGTGAACCGCGTCTTTGGATGTGAGCAGGAAACCGCCGCCGTCGGATTCGTCTGCAACGGATCGACCTGCCCCGTTTGCACGGCTCCACCCAGCGTCACCTGCACCTGCGGAGGAAAAACCTGCAGCGATGGCGGCACGCCATCATTCTCGATGCGCGTCTTCGCCGAAGCCGACTACACAGACCCCGTGAATGGCTGCATCAACCGCCACGGCGGCACAGGTGTAACCAAGCAACCGAAGCGCTGATAGTGGACAGAGTCCTTTGCCGGCGATCTTCTCTTCGCGATCTTCGCGGTTTGCCGCCGTTTGTGGTTAAGGGCTTCGACAGCTGACCACAACTCCCGCATGACGAAATTCCCGCAATGAGACTTAAGAGACTATCGACCCTAATCATGCAGAATCTTTCACATTGACGGTCCGATCAAACCCGTGGAAATATAGGCTACGCTATTGACTTCGTCATATCGGCGGATGCCGCCCCGAAATAGTTCTCCCTCCGGCAGAATTCATAAATCGCGGTACAGGGTGACCCTCTAATGGTTGAGAGACACGTGCAGATTCTTGCAATCGTAGCCGTGATTGCTGCCTGGATAACTTTTCTGCCCTCCGCCCGTGCGCAATATGCACTGGGCTCAGTATCGAGCATCGTCAACGAAACCTGCCCTGCTGCTTTGGGTGGGCACGCCTCCGATTGGGTTACCCAAACCAATGGCGGCACCGATATTCAAACATCCTGCTACCACGCGACAATTACCTGCCCGCAAACCACCGATCTTGGGGTCACCTACGGAGTAGCCACCCCGGCGACTTCTTCCAACGGAACGATAGTTTTTGTTCCAGCCAAGTTCGGAATCAATACGCTGCCCGGAAACTACATCGGCGAGATTCCATGGGATCTCTATCACGACAGTTATCAGACGATTCAACTTGCCTTCGATTCTCAATGGCAGCTCACGGGAACCAGCACCGCCAGCCTCAAGGTCGCAGCGTGCCGCGTCGCCACAATTCTCAATTTCCTTTACACCACGTTTTATCTTGCCAATACCAACAACAGCCCCACAGCCGGAATGTGCGCCCACAGCCAAAGCGGCGGCGCCGGAGGTTTGGGCTTCGCACTCACCTACTACGGCGTTGGCGGCTTTCTCGATAAAGCCGGATTCGTCTCAGGACCTGAGTACGGGAATTTGATCAATGGCTGCACGACTCCAATCCATCCACCAACCAACATCTGTCCGGCGCCGAATGGGGTTTACGCGATGGGTTGCAATACCATTGCGGGCTCCTGGCAGGATCGCCCGAATTATCAGCAGGGTTCGGCTCAAAACCTTAGCGTCGAGCTGAACGACAATCCTCCCTGCTATGACAAGAGCTACACGTACACATCGAGTTCAAAACACACCCTTGCCGCCACCAGCGTGGTCGATAACGGTACCGACGGAACGTTCACCTATCCCCAAACCGCCGTCAGCGCCTATCTCTGTGACGACGACAGCATTTGGAAAAATCCCTCCGAGGCGCAGGGCTGGGCCTACTATTCGCAATTTACCAACTCCAGCGTTCCCGAAACTTGCAATTACACCGGCAGCAACAGCTCCACTCCGAACTCCTGCCTTATGGTGAACCGCGTGTACGGTTGCACAACCGTGGAAGAAGCCGCGACCGGATTTATGTGTGTTGGAGCTAATTGCCCTGTGTGCACCGGAACTCCCCCGAGCTGCACCTGTGGGGGCGTAGCCTGCGATCAGCACAAGACCCCAACGTACGCGATGCGCGTGAATGCCGAGGCTGATTACGAAGACCCCGTCAACGGCTGCATCAGCCGCCACGGCACGCCGCAATCGAGGCTGATCCAGAGGCCGTAAATTTTTGAAGGTTCGAAAAGGACGCGGATTTGGGCGGTACCGCAACCGACGCGGGAGATTCGTCTGCGAATCTTTACTGTGTGCCCATCCCCGATAGGGAAATCGATATCGGGCTCGTCGCGGGATCCGAAGTAAACACTAGTAGCACCCCACCTAGTTTACCCGTGGCCGTTGGCGTGAACGTTACCGTGAATTTGCAATTCCTGCCCGGGTTCAAACTGCTTCCGCAATTATTGGTCTGGGTGTAGTTAGGGCTGTTGTGAAACGACCCATCCTGAATGTTAACGCTGGTAATATCAAGTACCGTCTTCCCCTGGTTCGCTATCGAGACCGTCTGTGGCGAGCTTGATGTTCCAACTTCTACGGAGCCAAAACTCAAGGAGGCTGGGGATTCGCTCGTCTCCAATCCCTCGCCGGTTAAGTTCAACACTTGCGGCGAAGCTGGGTCGTTGTCGGTAATCGTGATCGATCCATAGCGGACGCCGGTAACCGTTGGCGTGAACGTGATCGTGAAGGTGCAACTGGCTTTCGGTGCAAGAACGCCGCCGCAGGTGTTGGTCTGCAAGTAATCGCCGCTAAGCGCGATGTTTGAGATGCTAAGCGAGGCGCTGCCGGAGTTGGTAAGAGTGGCTGTTTTGACTGGACTCGTTTTCCCAACCACCCGATTTCCAAAACTTACCAGCGCAGGCGAAAGCGTAACCGTCGTACCCGTTCCTGCAAGCGTAACTACCTGCGGACTTCCGGGTCCGGTATCGGTTACGGTCAGGGTGCCGCTTGCGGCTCCCGCCGTCGTGGGAGTGAATACGACATTCACTTTACAGTTTTGATCGGCGCCCAACCTGGTCTGGCACGCGTTGGTTTGAGTGAATGGTCCAGTGATCGCAATGCTCGAAATCGTGATAGGACTCGTTGCCCAGTTTCCCACTTCGACCGGCGTTGCCGCGCTGCTGGTTCCCGTCTTCTGGGGCGAGAAACTCACCTGTAGCGGCGACACCACCGGACAGGTCCGCTGGCTCAGAATGAGCGGAGGCAGCGGCGACTGCGTGAAATTGAAGCTGTCAAGCAGATCGTTGGCGTTGGTATCGCGATCGGTAAGCGGAGCAAGACTGTATCTCTCTTCTACTGTTTTTAAGAACGAAGAAAATTCATACGTGGTGTGCGAAATATATCCAGGCTTGGCGTAAGGCGAAATGATGATCCATGGCACTCGCGGGCCGAGCCCGTAAATGTCGTATTGAGCGGGAGAGACATGGTCATAGAATCCGCCGAAATCGTCCCAGGTAAGCACGATCGCCGTGGAATTCCACTCCGGCGACTGCATCACAGCATTGATCAGGCTGACGGTCCAGTTTTCTCCCGAGCAGACGCTCGTTCCCTGAGGATGTTCACTCGAATAGCCCGGTGGCGTCACCCAGGCCAGCGATGGCAGATTTCCATTTTGCGCATCGGTGATGAATTGCGTGCTCGGCAAAACATGTTCCGTCCACAGCGAAGTGTTGCGGATGTGATTGATCGCATCCAGCGACGACCAGTCGTAGCCCTTCTCTCCCTGGCTGGCCGCGTAATAACTCCAGCTCAGGCCCGCGCTTTGCATGCTGTCGGCCAGGGTGGCAAAGTCGAAGCACGGAAACACATTGCTGACATATCCTTCGCTGTTCAGCCACGGTACAACGGTTCCGGCCGGCGAATCGCAGCCCCACGAATTCTCTGAGATGGTTGGATTATCAATCACACCGCCCGACTGCGCCGCAACAATGTAGAGATGGTTAGGCAGGCTATCGCCGTGCAGCGAAGAGAACGCCTCGTCTGCCAGCGTGAACGTCGAAGCGTACGTCCAGTAGTTCGGAATATCCTGCTGGTAGACCTGCGACATGCAAAGTTCGTAGGGGACGCAGTTCACGTCGAACTTATCCATCCGCCCGTAGTCCATGGCCGTCTCGGTAATTGCCCAGGTGTGTTTCAGATCTTGCGGCATCACGTCTGGCGAGTGCGCCAACGGGACGACTTGCCCGGTCGAAATTATTCCTGTCGTCGCTCCGTTCGCTCCAGGAAAAGTGCCGAAATAATGATCGAAAGAACGATTTTCTTTGATCAGGAAGATCCAGTGCGAAATGGCGGTGATGTCAGGAGGGTGCTTGGGCCCGGATTGGGCAAAAGCTGCCGGAATCGTCAACTCCAATACAAGAGCGATTCCGGCCGAAATGAGGGCTCCCGCGGAAATGCCGCGCATCAGTTCGGCTCCGGACCAACAATTTACTCGCCGCGACAAACGGCGACTGCTTCTAATTCCTCGACGCTGTGCCATGCCGCGCAATGCAGCCGTTCAGCGCATCTTTGTAGTCGGTCTCCACCACGTTGCGCATGCCAAAATTTGGCGTCTTCGAGTCGCTGCATGTTTTGCCGCCGCAAGTGCAGCTGACGTTCGGCGGAGTTCCCGTGCATACCGGGCAATTGCCGCCTTGACAGATGAAGCCCGTCGACGGCTGTTCCACCTCCGTGCAGCCGTAAACCCGGTTCATGATCATGCACGCGGTTGGATTCGGCGTTCTGCTCTTCCCGTAGTTGCAGGTGTTCGCGGTCTGCGCGGGAGTGCTCAGCTGCGATAGCCAGTACCAACCCTGCAGCGAGGTCGGGTTGTTGAAATAAATATCGTCATCGCACTCATACGCAGCGACCGCTGTTTGCGGAAAGCTATAGCTGGCATCGCTCAGGCCATCCAGCAGGCTGGTGTCGGTGAGCGTGGTGATGTCGCCCGAAGTGTAGGTGTGGTTGGTATCGTCGCAGGGGGGATTATCGCCAAGTTCCCTTCCGATGTTCGAGGCCGACCCGGTGTAATAATTCGGATATTCCGAGAAACTTCCCGCAGCCACGCTACAACCATTCGGATACTTCTTGCCCGTCGGTGTGCAAACGCTCTGCAGCGGCTGATTGGGCACGCATCCCTGCACCAAATTTCCGTATTGTGGCCCCGAAATAAATACCGCCTTGTCGATGAAGTCGCCCGCGCCGTAATAGGTCATGGAGAGCGCTAATGCCCCGGCTGCCGCGCTCTGCGCGTGCACGCACATGCCAGCGGTGGAACTGTTATTGGTGTTCGTTTGATAGTAGGCGGTATACATGTAATTCAGGAAGGTCGCCTCGCGGCAGGCAGCCACCTTGAAACTGCCGCTGTCGGTCCATCCGGTCAACTGCCACCAATTATCCCAGCCCGCCTGTATGGTCTGGTAGCCGTCATGGAACATGTCGAATGGAACTTCCTTGTTGACGTTCCCCGGCAAAGTAATCGTCCCTCCCGATCCCCGGATGAAAACGATCGTGCCGCTCGAAGTAGTCGAAGGCGTAGCGACACCGTAGGTAATTCCCAGATCCGGCAGTTGCGGACAACTGACGGTGGCGTGGTAACAGATAGTTGCAATATCTGTGCCGCCACTGGTATTTGTGACCCAATCCGTCGATGCTCCGCCCAGAGTTGAGGGACAAGTCTCCGTCGTCACCGCCGACACCGTACCCAGCGGATATTGCGCCAGCGCCGGAGTGGACAGAATTAAGCACGCAACAAACATAACGATCACCGCTAGACTGGCTCGCACAATAGCCTCCTCGATCGCGTCGCTAGATTATCGGAGTGGAACCCGGGGGGATTTACAGTTCAACCCACAGAATGCAGAACAGGAGTATACAACGATTCCATTTTTTCTCGGTCGGAAAAAATCAGGTCGGAGGAACTTTTTCAAACAAAAGTCTCCGGAGACTTTCGGCTCCGGGGATCCCATAAGATGCCTCGTCGGACGAACAGCCGGATTTCCGCCTAGGAGCCTTCCCCCTCAACCAGCGGTGTCATTATCACGATCGCGAGTGCAATATCTTGCGGCTCACCGCTCTTTTTCGGTTTTACGCGCAACTTGACTTGCATCACGCAGGTGCCCGCATAATCTGTCGTCACGCCGGGAAACTCTTTACGCGCCGTGGTCACTTCAATGAGGTTCATCACCGCGGGCTCCTTCGTACGCGATGCCACGTGGCTTAACCGGATCAATTCAGTAGCGGGAATGACGCGCGCCGGGTCATGATCGAGCGCAGCCGGGCTCAGCAGCACAAAATCACCCTGCTCGGGCCCATGTGCGCCGATGCCCGACTGCAGAATGCCGTAGCGCATGGTGTAGTATCCCGGCTTCAGCTTTTGATCTTTGTTGTCCTTGCGATATTCCTCATCCGCTCCCGGCAAAAAATGCACCATTCCCACTAGCGCCCCGGGCTTTAAATTCCCATATACCAGACTGCTGGATTTCGCCGGCACATCCTGCTCGGCAACGGTCTTTGCCCAGAAGATCTCGCAGACGTCCATACGGACGCCATTCTCCATCGTGTAAAGAACGGATCCTTGCGGATCGAGCGCATCCGCCATCGCCTTCGAGAGTTTGCTCGAAGCCTGGAGTTGGGCCGGCTCAATCGCATAAGGCTCCGGCACTTTTGCCCAAACAGCGGTGCTCAGGCATAGAACGCTCAACAAAATCACGCATAACGCGATCGACCACTGTGAGCTTAACCTGTGATGCGATGTTTCAAGCGTATCGGTTCCCAGCATCCGCTTCTCCTGAAATTGTTCTTAGGACGAACCGATTTTACACGAGACGGGGCAAGCAATCTGAATGCGCTTCCGAACTCGAAAACCTTAGAGAGATAATTATCCGCTACCAGATCAGAAAAAACCGGAGGGTCCATGCTGGCACCCTCCGGCTCGTCTCGGTAAAGTCTTGGCGCTGAGGTTAATTCACCGTTTCAGTGACCGCCTTCGAGGTACTCTGATCGTTATTGGAATCGCCTCCATAAGAAGCCGTGATCGAGTACGACCCTGATTTGAGCTGCTTCCCGGTCGTGGTAAAGCTCGCGGTATTTCCCGAGAGCGTTCCCTTGCCCAGATAAGTCGACCCCGCATAGAAACGCACCGTTCCCGTCGCAGAGTCTCCTGTCACCTTTGCCGTAAAGGTGATCGCAGTGCCATAGGTTGCTGGATTCGGTGAAGCGGAGGTGATCGTCGTTGTGGTGGTGTACGGATTCACGACCTGGCTCATACTTCCTGAACTGCCGTAGTAATCGCCATTCGCGGTGTATTGCGCGGAAATGTTGATCGTCCCCGTGCGAAGAGTTGAGGTCGAGTACTTCGCCACCCCGTTCGTCAGGTTCACGGTTCCAAGCGTGGTGCCGTTTCCTTTAAATGTGATGGAACCCGTCGGCACACTGCCTGAGGCTTTCACGGTCGCGGTAAACCCGACCGATTGCCCTGCCATTGAGGGATTGGGTGACGAAGTCACGGTCACGGTGACTGTAGCATCGTTCACATGCTGGTTAAACGCCTGCGAAACGCTGCCCAGCCACATGCTGTCGCCGCCGTAGCTGGCTGTGATCATATTCGTGCCAACCGGCAAACTGGAAGTCTGCAGCGTAGCTAGGCCCTGGCTGATCGTTGCCGTCCCCATCGTCACTCCGTTATTCGCAAAGGTCACGACTTCACCGTTCGGCGGAGGCCCAATCTGCGAACTTACCGTCGCTGTCAATGTAACTTCCTGGCCATAGTTCGACGGGCTTCCATTCGAAGCAACGCTGACGTTGCTGAGTCCGGCAACCGTATCTGTGGGGAAAGTCTCGGCAATCGCGGGGACTGAACTTGCTCCTGATTCGCGCCCCGGAGCGTTCACGTTGAATGCAACAAACCCAACTTGGCTCGCCGGCGAGCTGCTTTTCAACTCGAAGTTGTCATTCGGGTAGAACGGACTCACAAACTGTGGGTCCTCGACCGTGCTGCCGTTGTCTTCGCCCAGAGCCTGCCAGCCGGCAAAATCCAGGGACGTATGAACCGCGCAACTCGCGTCGGAAGTAAAAAATGCACCCGAGGGCATCGCGCAATCGGTCCCGCCGGCATCGCAATACATGTTCTGCCGGTAATTCTGCGCCGACGTAAGGCTCCCGGTTGGCGAATACGCGCACATCGCTTGCACGGAAGATCGCGGCTCCGAGTAAACCAGATTGTTGGTAAAGTTGAATTGCAACACGTTGCTGGCCGGCGGAATACATCCTTCCTGCTTCGCCGCCTGCTGGAAGAACGCAAAGATGTTGTTCTTGATCGTATTTGGGGTGTTTGCGGTCTGGGGGCCGCAGGTTTCGGCCATCGCCATGGCGGTGAGCCGATACGCAAGGTTGTTCTCCACCGTCACGCTCGCGGTGTTGTAGTCCAGATAATAGCCCTGACCCGCATATCCGTCGGAGTCAAGTACCGAAGCATCCACCACATCGTGGCACTTGTTGTTCAGAATCTGATTGCCAGTCGATGACGGATCGGTGACCAGGTAGATGCAACCCATGTCGCTCAGAATTCCCTCACCGATGGTGTAGATGTGATTAAAGGAAAAAGTGTTATTAAACACGCCATGTGAGTTCGACTTACCCAACTGGCACGCGGGTGCGCAGACCTCAATAGCCGAGTGATAGCCGTCGTACAGGTCGTTGTGCGTATAGGTGTTGTCGTGCCCGTCGCCTTGCGAAATACCCGGCACGCTTGCAATGACGCGCCCGAAGCCTTCCACCACGGTGTTCTGCACGGTATTGAACTGCGCCACGTTGCTGTCGGTATCGGTGTAGTACGGCAGCTGGCCGATGCGAATAGCCATGCCCCCGATATCGTAGAACATGCTGTTCTCGATATTGTTGTGCGCGGTCGTGGAACTGGTATTAGTGGTGATGAACTCAAGGCCGCCGCCGGAAGTCTGCGTGACCGTGCTGCCTTCGAAAGTGATGTACTGGCAATTCTGGCACGAAATCGCTACCGGTAATGATGGCTCCTGCTGCTGCGCGGGATAGCCCGCCGCCGGAACCGTCCAGTTATCGTTTTCGAAGGTAAGCCCGCTGAACGTTACATATTGCAGGTTCTGGGCGACCACCAGCTGTGAAAGTTGAGGAATGATGACCGTATCGGTGTTGGGATCTTCTCCCTCGTTCGCAATATAAGTGAGCGTCCAAGAAGAAGTGGAGCGATCAAGGAACCATTGCCCCGGCTGCGACAGGTCGTTCTTGATGTTCTCGATCAAGTAACGATGGCCCGCAATCGGGGTCTGATTTTGTAGGGCGGTCGAGTTCTGCGTGTTCGATGTCGGCCCGGTGAAATAAATGATGTGCTTGGTGGTATCGATGCAGCTGATCCGCATCTTCGACATGCTCCAGCGCTCGAACAACTGCAATTCGATGTCGCCGGAAGGATACGAGTTTCCCGAAGCTCCGCAGAGATTGCCACTCGACGGGCTCAGGTTCGTCCAGGTTTTGCTGATCGGATCGGTCGAGGTGTATTGGAAGCGGTCAAAACATTCGTACTGTCCCGGGCCCGAAGAAACCGTGCAATTCGTTTGGGGCGAACTTACATATACCGGTGAGGCGATACGATAATAAGTTCCGATCACTCCGGTGCTGCTGCCGAGGCGCGGACGCAACCGGCGCTGCCCGTTGTACCACAGCTGCTCAAAGTACTGGGTCGTGCTGCTTGGCAGAGTAACTTCCCAGGTGTTGTTGCCCTCGGACTTCCATCCCGTGATCTGCTCTCCGCCCGTGAACACCGGAGTCTCGCCCGGATAATTCTCATACACAATTCCCAGCGACGAAGTTCCCGAATCCGCAGAGGTGAAATTCAGAGTGCTCGAAAAGAAGTAGGTTCCCGCACGGAACATCACGGTAATCGGATTCGTGCGCCCTTTATCTTTCTGCAGCAGCGCATCCGCCGCAATGCGAGCCTGATTAAACGTGGCAAAAGGCTCTTCGAGCGTTCCGGGATTGCTGTCATTTCCCGTCGGCGAAACGTAGTAGTCCGCCGTCTGTGCCAAAGCGGACATCGCCGGCAGCGCGAATGCAAAAACAATCAGAATCGCCGCTGCGTTCGCGATCACGGAATGGCCGACGGTTGCGCTTTTGCGGCCGAAAGTTAAGAAGTTCTTGAAACAGGCAAGAAGTGGCTGAATACGTGACTGGGGGAGTCTCATGCACCCAGTCTGACCAAAAACCCATGGCCTAAGTAGATTCCTGTAGTACATCCCCACAGTGGCCGATAGTGCAGTGGGTCAGTAATCTTCCCGATGTGGAAAAGCGCGGAAGCAGCCAGAAATGCAAGAGAATAAGGCTTTCGCCTGAGATACGATTCGCCGGCACAATCGTCGAATCGAGCGCCAATCGGGGGCTTTCACAGGATATTGGCCGCATGCCGATCAAACTCAGAACTGAACCAAAGCCATCGAGCCACGGAATACTAGAAAGGAATTCACAGTGGAAGTCACAGGCTGTCTGTGCAAATCTTGCGCAGAAATTAAACGGGAGCCGATACGGCTCCCTTTGAGCATGAACCGAATTTATTTTCTCCGGCTATGTACCATCGCCCGTCAACGACACCTGCTGCGGACTCGGGTCCGAATTGTCGTTAATGTTCATGTAGGCCTGCCCGGTCCCGGCGACAGACGGCGTAAATACAACGTTGATCGTGCAGGTCGCGCCTGAAGCCAGCGTACCGTTGCAATTATCCGTCTCCGAAAATTCCGTAGGATTCGGGCCGCTGAAGTTGATGCTGCTGATGTAGAGCGTCCCGCCGCCGTTGTTCAACAGACTCACCGGCTGCGATGCACTGGAACTTCCCAACGCAACCTGCCCAAAATTAAGCTGCGGCGGATTGGGTGAAGTGATCACCGCATTGGGCTGAACCCCCACGCCGCTCAAGCTCACAACCTGCGGGCTCCCGGCCGCGTTATCCGTCACATTGAGGTTTGCGCTGTACTGCCCGCTGGCCGTCGGCTCGAACACTACATTGATCGAGCAGTTCGAATTCACTGCGAGCGAGGGTGGGCAATCGTTGGTTTGCGTAAACAAGTTTGCATTTGTACCGGTGAAGGTGACGCTATTGATCGTCACTGGCAGATTATTGGAGTTCGCAACCGTAACTGTCTGCGCCGGGCTTGCAATATTAATGTCCTGCTTTCCGAAGGCTAGGAATGGCGGAGTTACATTCACGGTGGGCTGATTTCCCGTGCCTATGAGTCCCACGTTATGCGGGCTGCCCACGGCATTATCGGCGACCGTCAAGAAAGCCGTTTCCGGCAGAGCGCTCGTCGGTTTGAAGGTAACGCTGACGGTGCAGCTCTGCCCGGCGGTAAGCGTGGCACCGCACTTGTTCGTTCGGACAAAATCCGCGGCATTCTGCCCGGTAACAGTAATCGAAGTCAGATCCAGAGTCCCCGTTCCAACATTCTTAAGAGTAACCACGAACGGCGGAGTCTTCTGTCCGATTTCGACGCTTGGATATGTATTGCAAACGCTCGAGAACTCAATTCCCGGCAAGCCGGATTGATTTCCCAGGAGCCCGTAAACATCGAGCTGCGTCTGCGTTCCTACATAAACCCGCCCGTTGGCAATCGTGGGAGTCTGGAACTTATTCGCGCATCCCGGCTGATCTCTGCCGGCGGCCTGATTGCTGTTGTAAAGCATCTGCGCCACGTTGTTGGCATTGTAGGCGTAGAGAATCGCCGTGGTGTCGCCGGGTTGCTCGTCCAGCGAATCGAACCGCTCGATCGCCCAAACAATGCCATCTTTGGTGCCGTTCGACGAAACCGAAGGTGTCGAACCTTGCGGAAACAGGTTCGTGCTCTGAGCGGAAGGAACCGAATTCAGCATCGCAGTCTCGCCGCTTCCGCTGACCGCATTGATTGGATATTGATCGAGCGCCGCGCCGGCGTTTCCATTGTTCCCCGTGGTGGTTCCCGCCATGTAGACGTATGCGGTTCCACTCGTTCCAGCGGCATTCTCCGAACCCTGCCAAAACGCAGGGCTGCTCCAGAAACCCTGCGCCGTGCCCCCCGGCGGATCGGTTAATTCCTGCAGCACATTGTCCGTGCCGTTCGGGCCAGTCTCATACTTGCCGAGACTCTCCGCATTCAGCAGATATAAATCCGAGGTATCGCAAGTTGCCCCGCTGATGCCCGTGCCGCTTTTGCCAATCACCAGCAGCTCATCGGGAACCGCACCGCCTTGGGTCGGCAAAAGAATCGGTCCCGCCGAACCTAAATCCAGATCGTTCGGCTGGCGGCAGGTTTGATCCATCGGCGTAAAGTAATCCGCAACGTTGAATGTCCCGGGGCTGCCCGGCTCCGGAGTCAGCTTGAGCAATGTATCGCCATAATCGATGCCCTGCGTGTTCGCGTCGAACAAAGCATCGCCAACCGGAACATAAAGATTTCCGGCGCTATCCGCGACAATCCCATTGCCAGACTGCCAAACGCCACCCAGCACAGCGTTCGGAGCCGTGTTGAAGATGACCGTTTGCGCGAGCGTCTTGGCGTTGAAGCCCATGATCCAGCCGTGTGCAGCGCCCGCCCACCCGACGTAAACCGTGCCATTCAACAACAGCAATCCGGCGCGCTGAATATCCGCCAGCGGGTCGTAAGCGACAAAGCCTCCCGAGCTGCCTGCTCCGTTTCCCGCCACCTGCCCTTGAACTACCACCGGACTGCCGCTCTTGTCGCTTCCAGTCAGAATATTAATTGCGTGCAGCCGTTGATAATAGGTGGTCGCTCCACTCGTCGTCTCCGAAGTCCGGACGATCAGATACATCGTGTTCGACGTCGGGTCGATCACCGGCGTTCCGGTGATTCCGTAATACGGGAAGACGTTACAACTAATGTCGGTGGTGCTTCCGTCGGTGCCGCAAGGTACCGGCACGATCCCCTGCGCTACATTGATAAACGAACGGTGCCACAGCGGAGTGCTCAGCTTGTAATCGGCGTCGAAGGCGTAAAGGCTGTCATACTCGGTCGCCACAAACACCACGTTGTGGGTTGATCCCTTAATGGTGAGATTTGGCACGTACAGCGGCTGCGCATAAATCTGCCCGTCCACCGCATAAGAAAACACCTTGCCGAAGCTCTTGGAATTCACATTCGACGGAGTGAGAATCGTCTCAGCTAGATTCTGGCCGGTGCGGGAGACATCATTATGCTGGGTTAAAACACCGCTGAAGGTTTGGGCGCTCGCCATTGCGGCCAGGAAAACGCACACCGCTGCCGAGATAAGACTCGCAAAAAAAGGCCTTCTAGCCATTAGGGTCCCCCAAACACAGAATGTCTGCCTCAGATTACCCACCAGCCCGACTGCAAGAGTCTTTCAAGAGGAATACGGCGGATCGCATCGCACGTCGTCGTGATCGTCAGACACCTTCGCCGGATCGCCGCAGTCCTAGCTAGTGGGGGTAAATGCAAACCGGTAAACGCAACCGGGATCCTCCAAAACCGCACCCGGTCGGGGCTTTCGTGTGTGTAGTATCCTG